>Ga0208648_1001155_pt1 | contig 22790 bp, 22 predicted proteins | sample AntAceMetag02UKL_FD_184772 | JGI IMG/M metagenome (GOLD analysis project Ga0208648, IMG submission 184772) | Saline lake microbial communities from Ace Lake, Antarctica - Antarctic Ace Lake Metagenome 02UKL (SPAdes) (version 2) | ecosystem: Environmental > Aquatic > Non-marine Saline and...
AAAGAAAAAAGTTCTTAAGAATATCGCTAATGCTGCAGCAATAACTATAGCCTCAATCCACTCTCTCAATGCACTCTTTTTTTTGTTACTCATCTTTTAAAAAAAATTACACAAATTTGTTACTGATTCCACAGATTCATATTATAGCAGTTTAGCAATATAAATGGTATATTTAATTTAAACAAATTCAACCTTTAATTTTTTATGTAATGCTTCAGCAAGTTTAATCAATGTCTGCAGAGAATAACTCTTGTTATGAATATCTTCTAACCTGGATATTGTTTGTTGAGTAGTGTGCAATCGTCTAGCTAATTCTATCTGGGTCAATTTCTTCTTTTGCCTAATTTTAGCTACTTGAATGGCCAAAGAAGCATAAATTTCTTCTTCGTCGAAGGCCTTACGAAATTCGAGATTTTTAAAATCCTCTTTTAATCGGTCTCTTAAAGTTCTCTCTTTTTTCATAATTGCATCATCCCCCTTCGTGTCTTTGCAAATAATCCTGCATCATTCGTTTCGATCGGTCAATCTCTCCTGCAGGAATTTTATCGGTCTTTTTCAAAAATCCATGAGTAATAATAATCTTCTTACCAAAGAAAAAATACAAAAACCGGTAGTAATTTGAACTAAAACGTATGCGCAACTCACGAATTTTCCCTTTCACAATATCAGCGTATGGTCTTGGTAAATTTGGCCCTTCTTCTTCAAGTTTCTCCAACCATTTTTCTACTTTTGCTCGAACTTTAGGCTGCATATCGTCCAGAAATTCATCGGTTGGACTTCTTCCACTTTTATCCTCGTAAAAGATCATTTTGTACATCTACCCTGACCCAACTAAAGTATACACTATTTTTGGTGTATTGTCAAATTTTTTACACTCTTTTTGGTGTACTATTCAATATTTTAACAATAGTCTCCTTTCTTCCAAATATCCTGGAATTCCTTTCTACCACCCCTACATATAATAGACGCTTGAAAGGACAAAATTCTTTCATTTTTTTTAAATTTTCATCAAAGTCGTTTATATTTAAGAAACAGGATTTTTACATTACCCTAATCTATATACGTATTCAATCTGTGTAATCTTTCTCTAATCTATGTAATCTCTGTTCACATCTTAAGCACTTCTAAAAAAGCATTCTGAGGAATAATTACATTCCCCACCTGTTTCATCTTTTTCTTACCCTTCTTCTGCTTCTCCCATAATTTTCGCTTACGGGTAATATCTCCACCATAACACTTTGCAGTAACATTCTTCTTTAAAGCAGAAACCTTCTCGGAGGCAATTATTTTCGCACCAATTGCAGCTTGAATCTTCACCTCATACATCTGCCGAGGAATTAGCCCCTTTAATTTTTCAACTACAATTCTTGCCTTAGCCTCTGCCTTATCTTTATAGACTAAAATCGAAAAAGCTTCTGACTTTTTCTGATTAAAAAGAATATCAATTTTAGTAATTTCTGTCTTCCTGTATCCAATAAATTCATAATCAAAAGAAGCATATCCTTTAGTTAAAGATTTTATATTATCATAAAAATCAATAACAATTTCTCCTAAAGGAAGATTGAAAACTATAGCTAATCTATCTTTACCTAGATAATCCATCTTAACAAACTCACCGCGTTTTGATTTTGCCAAATCACAGATAGAATCCATTCCTTCTGCCGGTGTTACAACCGTAGCTTTAACAAATGGTTCAGAAACCTCCTCGATACAAGATGGATCAGGAAACTGATGAGGAACTTCTATATATTCTGCCTCTTTTTCTCCAGCTCGCTTCAAAAGGTACTTAACGTTAGGTGAGGTAAGAACAAGGTCAAGATTGTGCTCTCTCTCCAATCTCTCTTGGACTATCTCCATATGCAAAAGCCCTAAAAAACCGCACCTAAATCCATAACCTAAAGCACCTAGGTTATCAGGCTCATAAACAAAAGATGGATCAGATAACTTTAATTTCTCAATAGCACTTCGCAAAGCAGGATAATCCTTGGGAGAAGAAGGAAATATCCCACAGAATACCATCGGTGACATTTTCGTATACCCTTCAAAAGCTTCCTTAGTAGGAGAAGATGCCGAAGTAACTGTATCCCCAACATCAATATCTTGAGGGTCCTTTATGTTACAACAAATGTAACCTACCTCACCGCAGCAAAGCTTCTCTCTCCTTTCTGCCTCTGGTAAAAACACACCTACCTCTTCTACTCGATACTTCTTATTTTGGTGCATAAGAAGAATATTATCTCCAAGGGCAACACTTCCATCAAATATTCTCAAAAATAATATAACTCCTTTATAAGAATCATAGGTAGAATCAAAGAGAACTGCCTTCAATGGCTTATCGGTATCTCCTCCAGGAGCAGGTATCTCTTCAATTATTCTCTTAAGCAATTCTTCAACACCCTTGCCATCTTTGGCTGAAATAAGAGAAATCTCTTCCTTCTTAAAACCAAAAACATCAAGAAGCTGGCCAGAACTTCTCTCGATATCAGCACCAGGAAGATCTATCTTATTAAGAGCAGGAATAATCCTTAAATCATTATCTAAAGCCAAGTGAAAATTAGCCACTGTTTGAGCTTCAATTCCTTGAGAAGCATCAACTAAAATAATTGCTCCTTCAGCACCCTTTAAAGACTTTGCCACTTCATATGAAAAATCAACATGTCCAGGAGTGTCAATGAGATTCAAAATATACTCTTCTCCCTGATAAGAAATATTTAATCTAACTGCCTTTGCTTTTATAGTAATACCCCTCTCTTGCTCTAGCTCCATACTATCCATCATCTGTTCTTGCTTCTTCCTAGCAATTACAGCTCCAGCCATCTCCAAAAACCTATCAGCAAGAGTAGACTTACCATGGTCAATATGGGCAATAATACAAAAATTTCTTATTTTATTCTTTGCATCCATTTTTAATGAAACCTTAATTTAAGGAGTGATATATTTAGCAATCTCTTCAGCTGTCTCAAAAATAGTAAAATTAGTTGTGTCTATACATACAGCATCTTCGCTTACCTTTAAGGGGCTAACTTCTCTAGTCTTATCAGCGTTATCCCGCCTCTTTAAGTCTTGATCTAACTCTTGAAAATTAACATCCATACCTTTCTCACTTAATTCCTTAAATCTTCTTTGGGCCCTTATTGCAGGAGTTGCATCAAGGTAAAATTTATATTTAGCATTAGGAAAAACTACTGTGGTTATATCCCGACCCTCAACAACAAAATCACCTTTTTCAACTATACTTCTTTGCAATTTTACCATTACCGCTCTAACTTCTGGCTGGGCTACTACTGGGGAAATGCTCTTATCTATAAGTGGGGTTCTTATCTGATCACTGACATCACAGCCATCAAGATATACCTTACCCTCCCTAAATTCTAAGTTTAACTCTTCAGCTATTTTTTTCAAAGCACCCTGATCAGATAAATCTACCTTCATCCCAAGAGCTTTCAGGGTTAAGGTTCGATACATTGCTCCAGTATCTAAATAAAAAATACCTAGCTTTTTAGCTAGGAGTTTAGCAACTGTTGTTTTTCCTGATCCAGCAGGACCATCTATCCCGATAATCATGATAAGTGCTTCTGCTTAGTATTTATCTTCTTAATTAAATCTACAATCTTATTCTTATCATTCTTCTTTATTAAATTTTCAAACTTCTTTAAAATTTTCATGAAATTATTTAAATCAGTTAATAAATTTCCCTTATTCGACAGAAAAATTTCAGCCCAGACTGATGCCGGAGAAAGAGATATCCTGGTTAAATCCTTAAAACTTTGCAAAGAAAATTTTAAGTGATCTTTAGAAAAACCATCAGTAAGAGAAAAAGAAATAAGATGCGGTAAGTGGGAAAGGTAAGATAAAAATTTATCGTGTCGTTGAGAGCTAATGAAAATTACTTTTGAACCTAACTTCTCCCAAATCCTCTTAACTGTCTCTGTAGCTTTACTTTGAGGCGAAGATGTGATTAAGCAAGTAGCTTTCTGGTAAATATCTTTCTTACTGAACTCCGCTCCACTCTTCTCGCTACCACATAAAGGATGACAGCCAACAAAACTTACCCCTTTAGGCAAACACTTATTAATACTCTTCTCAATCGCACCCTTACTACTACCTAAATCAAATACAATAGCTTCCTTTTTTAAAAAAGGAATTATTCTTTTAAAATAAACAATAATTACCTCTACCGGCAAAGCTAAAACAACCAAATCAGCATTCTCAACAACTTTTTTTAAATCTCGTTCTACTCTATTAAGAACTCTTATCCTTTTTAGCTTATCATAAGACTTTTTACTTCTAGCATAGCCCCAGGTAGATACTTCCGGAAATTTATCCCTCAAAGCTAAACTCAAAGACCCACCCATATGACCTACGCCTAGAATTGCTACTTTCTTTATTTTACTCATATCTGTCTACCTACAGCCTTAGCAACATCCCTTAGCTCTTTTACCATCTCTGCAAAATTATCCGGCAAAAGCTGTTGCGAACCATCGCTTAGTGCTTCTTGAGGATTAGGATGAACTTCTATTAGAAGGCCATCTGTTCCACAGGCAACTGCTGCCTTGCTTAAAGGTGCAACTAGGCCCCACTTTCCGCAAGCATGGGAAGGATCAACAATAACCGGAAGATGCGACAGCATCTTTATTGAAGGTACCGCGCTTAAATCCAAAGTATTACGGGTAAACTCTTCGAAAGTCCTTATTCCCCGTTCACATAAAATCACATCAAAATTACCTTCAGACAAGATATACTCTGCACTCATTAATAATTCTTTTATAGTAGCGCTTAAGCCTCTTTTTAAAATAATTGGTTTTTTAGTCTGGCCGACTTCTTTGAGAAGATTAAAATTCTGCATATTGCGAGCACCGATCTGCAAGATATCAGTATACCGCGCCACTAAAGCCACATCTCTAGTATCCATAACTTCGGTAGCCGTAGGTATATCAAATTTCTCGGATACATTTTTGAGCATTTTTAAACCCTCTTTACCTAAGCCCTGAAAAGTATAAGGGGAGCTACGCGGTTTAAAGGCACCTCCTCTTAGAATACTTGCTCCGGCTTCTTTTACCTTTTTAGCTGTCTCATTTATCTGTTTCTCACTTTCAATAGAACAAGGGCCAGCAATAATTACTATTTTACTGGAACCAATTTCTACTCCTTCTTTTATCTTTACAACACTGTTTCTTGCTTTAAATTCTCGGGATACTAACTTATAAGGCGCCAATACCGGTATTACCTTATCTACTCCGGGAAAAACATCTAAGGGGTGTAATCTCACAACATCTTCGGGCCCAATAACGCCTATAATAGTACGCTCTTTACCCCGAGAAACCATTGCTTTTAAACCCAATTTCTCAACTCTTTTAATAAGATTACCTATCTCATTCTTCGTTGCACCCTTCTTAAAAACAATAATCATCTTTTATCTCCCTAATTACTCTTTAAATAACTCTGCAAACACTTTATAAACTTTTTATTCTCGCAAGATAAACCTACAGTTACCCGAAAGAAATTCTTCAATCCCCAGCCTTTTAATCCTCTTATAATAACCCCTCGCTTTAAGAGATAATCACAAAGTTTTGAGCTGTCCCTCTTGAAATCAACAAGAACAAAGTTAGTTGCACTTTCAGTAAATGATAACTTACACCTTTTTAATTCTTGATAAAAATACTTCTTCTCATTTCTGATGTGAGCAGTTACTTTTTTTAAAAATTCCTTATCTTTTAAAGCTGCTAAGGCTGCTACTTGAGCAAATCTATTTATATTGAAAGGTTCGCGAATCTTATTCAGAATTCCAGCTAATTCTTTAGTCGTAACACCATAGCCAATACGTAATCCAGCTAAGCCATAGGCTTTAGAAAAAGTACGAGACATTATAATATTGCCGCGTTTTTTAAGAAATTTTAGTGTCTGGGGAAAATCGCCTGGTGCAAATTCAAAATAAGCCTCATCAAAAAAAACCAATACCCGCTTAGGAATCTTAGCTAAAAAATCCTTAACTTCCTTTTCGCTTAAGTATGTCCCGGTAGGGTTATCAGGGTTAGCAATAAAAATAATCTTGGTTTTTTTACTAACTCCCTTAGCTATTTCACTAAGAGAATAACGCAAGTTTTTCAAAGGAACCTTTATTACTTTAGCTCCAGCAATTTTAGCTTGAATCTCATAAATTAAAAAGGTAGGATAAGCAACTACAACTTCATCACCCTTAGAAATTAACGCCTTCAAGGCTAAAATTATTAGCTCGTCTGAACCATTTCCAAAAACAATTTGATCCCCTTTAACCTTTAATTTCTTAGCTAGAGCTTTCCTTAGATAAAAGCTGCTACTTTCTGGATAACGGCTAATGTTTTTTACTTCCTTTACGATTGCCTTGCGAATATAGGAAGGAGGAAATGGAATCTCATTAGAGGCGAGTTTGTAAACCTCATCTAGCTTTAAACTTCGCTTCACCTCTTCAATCGGCTTACCCGGCTTATATGCATTTATCTTTTTTAGTTCTTTTCTAAACATCGTTCTTCCTTTATTCTTTTATTTATAATTAGCTCTCCTTGGGATAAGCACCGAGAATTTTTACAAAAAGGCACTCTTTTCCTAGCGCCTCTAAAGCCTTCTTAACTGCAGGAGAATTTTTATGTCCTTCCATATCTACAAAAAAGTAGTATTTCCATGCTCTCTTCTTAGAAGGCCTGGATTCTATCTTCGTAAGATTTATCTTACTCTTCTTAAAAGGCACAAGAACATTATGCAAAGCACCAGCTTTATCTCTCATTGAGAATACTATAGATGTCTTATCATGTTTAGTCGGTTTAATCTCCTGGGTTCCGATTATCAAGAAACGAGTAATATTATGTACTGAGTCCTCAATTGAACTAGCCAATAGGTTTAGCTTATACTCTTCGGCTGCCACTTTACTGGCTATAGCGGCTCTGTTCTTTCCAGAAGCAGCAAACATTGCTGCTTGAGTTGTACTAGCACAGGGAGTCAGCTTAGAGCCAGGGAGATTCTTCTCAAGCCATTTGCGGCATTGGGCAAACACCTGCTCATGAGAATAAATTCTCTTTATGGCAGAGATTTTAGTGTGTTTACTTAAAAGATTATGCCTTATCGGCAAATACATTTCTGAACAGATCTTAAGCTCAGAGTCTACAAACATATCCAGAGTATGGTTCACAGCACCTTCAGTAGAATTTTCAATAGGAACTACGCCATAATCAGCTCTACCCCGCTCAACTTCGGTAAAAACATCAGCTATACTGCTACACTCAATATAGTCTAATGACTTACCAAACTTTTTTATTGCGGCTATGTGGGTAAATGTAGCCTCTGGTCCTAAATAGGCTATCTTCATGGTTGCCCGCTGAGCCCTACATATAGAAAGTATCTCCCGAAAAACATCTTTCACATCTTGAGTTGAAAAAGGCCCTTTGTTGATTTTCTTTAACCGAGTTATCATGCTTTCCTCTCTGTCGGGAGCATAAGTACTTAATCTTTTCTTTTTCTTTACCTTGCTAATCTTGATCGCTTTCAAAGCTCTCTGATTAAGAAGGCTAAGTATTTCTTCGTCTATATGATCAATCTTCTTTCTTAATTGTTTTAATGACATATTCCTCCTTTATTTAAACTCTCGCTCAGCTTGCTTCAAAGAATCAAAATGCCCAATATCAATCCATTTTCCACCTAAAGTATATCCAAAGACTTTTGATTCCTTAGATAACCAGGCTATATATTCTCCCGAAGCATCAACACTTCCATTGTTGCTAATAAATGACTCGAATAAATGTAAAGATTGTTTAGGGAAAAAATAAACACACGATGCTGCCAAGGTAGAAAGAGGTTTTTTGGGTTTTTCTTGAAATTTAGATATCCTCTTTTCCTTATTCAACTTTACTACACCAAAACGTGTAGCCATTTTTTTGCACTCAACATCATAAAGTCCTATAGAGGGATGCGGTTTATTTTTCTTTGCGAATTTAATGAATCCTATTAGGTCATCCTGAAATAAATTATCTCCTCCTAAAACTAACCAATCTGTTTTTGTTTCACCAATAGCAAATTTCATATCCTTTATTGCTCCCAATCTATCGTCGGGGCTATTTGAGCCATCATTAAGGATTTTTACCTTTACCTTATACTTCTTTTTCCAGGCTAAAAAACTCTTATAAAACTTATTATTAACAACAATCCTTACCTCATCCACAGAAAAACTATCGGCCAGATTTTTTATCTTATCGACCAAATAATTAATCATTGGTTTATTATTTACCGTAACCAGAGGTTTAGCTATTCTTTTGGTTAAAGGATAGAGTCTTGTTCCGTAGCCAGCGGCAAGGATTACAATATGCATATCTAAATCATCAAAATACGATAAAAATCATCCCCTAAGATCTTTCTCAATTCGTTTTGGAGGTATTTCTCTACCTCTTTCGATGTAGAAAGCTTTAAAGCCTCTTGAACAGCGGCTTTAGCATCTTTGAGGTTAATATTACTTATTAACTTTTTTATCTTGGGAACTTGAGGAATAGACATACTAAAGCTATCTAACCCCATCCCCAAAAGCAAGAATGAAAAAATAGGCTCTCCGGACATTTCCCCACACATTCCGACCCAAACATCATTCTGGTGAGCATCTTCAATTATTCTTTTTATCAATCTCAATACTGCCGGATGGCCCGGTTCATAAAGATAAGCAACTTTTTCGTTAGTTCTATCTACGGCTAAAGAGTATTGTATTAAATCATTTGTTCCAATACTAAAGAAATCACATTCTTTTGCTAAAACATCAGCAGTCAAAGCTGCTGAAGGAACTTCAATCATCGCTCCTACTGAAATATCAGTATCAAACTTTTTACCTTCTTTTTTTAACTCTTTTTTACATTTATCTAAAAGCTCTTTTGCTTGTCTTAGCTCTTCTATGCCTGAAATCATTGGAAACATCAACTTTACATTTTTGTTTACAGAAGCCCTTAGGATTGCTTTCAATTGGACTTTAAATACTTCCGGACGAGCTAGACAGAACCTAATTGCCCTCCAACCTAAAAAAGGACTCATCTCATGAGGAACTTCTGGTCGTGAAAGAAATTTATCACCACCGATATCAATTGTTCTAAAAATAACCGAATGCGGTAACACTTCTCTTGCCACTTTGTTATATGCTTTATATTGTTCTTCCTCAGAAGGTAAGTCCCTTCGGCCTAAAAAGATAAACTCGGTACGATAAAGGCCAATACCCTCTGCACCATATTTTTTAATCAAAGGAAGCTCTTCAGGAAGTTCAATATTCCCGGAAACCACTATTGCTTTTCCATCCTTAGTGCGAACCTTAACAGCTTTTGGTATATGGATCGCCTTTACTTCCTTAGCGTAAAGGTTTGACTTTTCCCGATATTCTTTTAAAACTTTATCTGTCGGCCGTACTATAACAAGTCCTGAAGAACCATCAACAATGATCTTATCCCCTGAACGTATATTGTCTGTAGCTACTTCTAAGCCTACAACTGCTGGGATTCGTAAACTCTTAGCAATAATTGCCGTATGCGATGTCCTACCGCCAACATCAGTAGCAAATCCTAAAACATTTTCCTTAGGTAAAGAAGCAGTCTGGGACGGTCCAAGATCATGAGAAACGATAACTACCTTTTCTTTTAAATCACTTAAAGATAAAGTTTTTTCCTTAAGCATTGTCTTTAAAACTCTTCGTGAGATATCTTCAATATCCACCACTCTCTCACGTAAATACTCATCCTTTAGCTTAAGTAGAGTATCAACGTATTTCTTTATACTTTCAGAAAAAGCATATTCAACATTTACCTTTTTTATCTTAATTTGCTTAATAACATCTTCTATCAAAACCCTGTCTTCTAAAACTAAGTAGTGAGCTTCAAATATCCGGCCATGGTCAAAACCAATCTCTTGAGATATCTTTTTCTGTAAATCAGAAATCTGCTTGCGTGTCGCCATTAATGCTTCTTCGAGACGATAAATCTCCCGAGAAATCTCATCGTGAGAGATTTTCTTCTTAGGAACAGAAAATTCATCTTTCCTCAATATCAAGACCTTACCTATCCCTACTCCTCCAGAAACACCAATACCTTTTATCTTAATCATTTTTATCCTCGTCCTCTAAAAATATTTTTAATTCATTTATTGCTTCTTTCGCATCATCACCTTCAGTAATCAATTTCACCTCTACACCGGTATTTATCCCTAAACTCAATAGGGCCATTATTGATTTACCGTCAACAATTTCACCATCTCTTTCTATCTTTACTGATGAATTAAATTTATTAGCTAACTGCACAAAGATAGTAGCCGGTCTAGCATGTAAACCGTGAGTTTTCCTTACAATTACTTGTTCTTCAATCCTCTCCATTTTTTCTTCATATAGTTATAGATAACAATAATTTCTTTTGCTACATTTTTCGAATCATGACGTAAGTAATTACTTTTACTAACAACATCACCTTCAAATATTGATACTCCTAGTCTCTTAAACCTCTCTCGGTCAAAAATGACCGGGAAGGATTTTTCCTGAGCATATTTAACAAGAAGATTATGTTTAAGCCGACCAGCATTAACTAAGCAGCAATTAACAATATTCCTCTCAGTATGAGAAACTATTTTTTCGAGATGATCAAATGCAGTAAGGCCGTCGGTCTCACCTTGCTGGGTCATAACATTACAAAGGTACAACTTCATAACATCCCGTTTCACAATCTCCTCTCTAACTTGCTTTATCAAAAGATTAGGTATAATACTAGTGTATAGACTTCCCGGTCCAAAAATTATTATTTCAGCCTCTCTTATAGCCTCAATAGCTTCAGGATTAGATTTAACATCTTGGGGAACTAAGCATATCTTTCTTATCGACTTCCCTTCATGAGGAATCTTATCCTCACCTTCCTTGGTTGTCCCATCACTATATTCAGCCTTAAGACGTATTTTATCCAAGCTTGAAGGCAAAACTCTTCCGCGGATAGCCAAAACTATACTCGATTCCTTCACAGCGTCTTTAAAGCTCCCGGTTACCTGAGTCATGGCAGTGATAAAAAGATTCCCAAAACTATGCCCTTTAATTCCATTACCCTCTTTAAAACGATATTGGAATAAATCACGCATTAGCTGTGGTGCCTCAGCTAAAGAAACTAAACAATTCCTAATATCTCCCGGAGGTAAAATACCGAATTCCTCTCTTAATCGCCCTGAAGAACCACCTTCGTCAGCAACAGCTACAATAGCTGTTATATTTGCAGTATATTCCTTTAGTCCTTCTAAAGCTGTAGAAAGCCCTGTTCCTCCCCCAATGGCAACAATTTTAGGTCCTTTGGATAAAAACCTTTTTTCGTAAATTATATCGATAATCTCTTTGTTCTTCCCAGGATAAATAGCCTCAAAAAAACTTTTAATCAATAAGCGCATTCCAGCTACAAACCCAATAAAAGAAAAAACAAATAAAAGAGAATCAAAAATTCTTAAAACAAAATGAGTATCGAGAGTAAGCCTTACCGACGAAAAAATTAAAAAGAAAAAGCTAAAAAATAGCAGAATAACCCACCTCTTTATCCTTAAACCAGGATAAAACCATTTTATGATTTTCATAAACTTCTTCATCTTATTGCTTGTTGTTGTTTCTCCAATAAACCGACAACTTCTTCCTCAGTTTTAGCAGCTTTTAATCTTTGGACCAAATATTTATCACGCAACATCCTGGCCAAAAAGGCTAACATCTTAAGGTGCAGCCCTGCTTCCTTCTGGTTGGAAAGAAGAAGCGCTACAACATTTACCGGCTCTTGATCTAACGAGTCAAAATCAATGCCTTCTTTAGATATACCTACACAAATTATAATATCTTTAACAGAATTGGTTCGAGCATGAGGAAAAGCTATGTGGTTTCCAATCGCAGTAGAACCCATTTCTTCTCTTTTGAAAATATCCTTAGAAATCTCTTTCTTATTTTCCTTAGCTATTTTTCCTTTCTCTATGAGATGATCGATGATGCCTAAGATAGTATTCTTCTTATTCTTCTGCTTTAATACTAAGATAATGGATTCGTTGTTTAAATAATCTAGAATATCCATATGTTCTGGTTGGTTTTATCCTTATATACTCTGATATATAATACTTGGAGCGGGAGAAGGGAATCGAACCCTCAACCTTCACGTTGGCAACGTGATGCTCTAGCCAATTGAGCTACCCCCGCAAAAAAGTAAATTATTCAGGGTTATTCCCTATTTTTTAGCGGCACTGAGGATACGTATCCGAAGTGCCTTACAATAAACCCATTATGCGGATGGAGGGACTTGAACCCCCATGAGTTTCCTCACTAGCTCCTAAGGCTAGCGCGTCTGCCAATTTCGCCACATCCGCGAATGGTGAGCCGCCCGAGGGTCGAACTCGGAACACCCGCCTTAAAAGGGCGGTGCTCTACCAACTGAGCTAGCGGCCCGATGAAAAAGAACATATCTAGGGTTATTCACTATTTTTCATCGGCATTGAGGCTACATAGCCGAAATGCCTTAAGATCCTTCGTCATTCGCTTACACTCATTCATCAGGATTTGTTCAACTATGTGATTTTTCTTCTCTCCGCTTGAAAAATCACAGTTTCATCAAAACTCTTTGAGTTCCTTTTCTTTTTCCTCTAAAATCTTATCTATATCCTTGATATACTTATCAGTAGTTTTTTGCAATTGATCTTCGGATTTAAAGCGGTCATCTTCAGAAATCTTCTTATTTTTCTCTAAACCCTTTATCTTTTCTTTGCCATCTCTTCTTACAGTTCTAATTGACACTTTTCCTTCTTCAACTGTCTTCTTAACTATTTTTATCAGTTCCTCTCTTCTCTCTTCAGATAAAGGCGGAACTATTAATCTTATTATCTTATTATCACTAACCGGAGTAATCCCCAATTCCGACTGCAAAATAGCTTTTTCAATGTCCTTTACTGACGAGGGGTCATAGGGACTGATAACAATCATTCTAGCTTCAGGAATACCGATAGTGGCAATCTCCTTAAGTAAAGTCGGTGTTCCATAATAACTCACTCTTATACCTTCGACCATTCTAGGATTAGCTCTACCAGAACGAAGCTCAGCTAATTCCCTCTTTGTTGCCTCTATGGCTTTTTTCATACTATCTTCTATTTCTTTTAAAACTTCTTTTACCATCCTATTCCTCCCTCAATGAAGCTTAGGTTTTCTGAAAGAAAACCTGTAGCTGAATTGATACTGAGGGCATGAAACGCCCGAAGTATCTTATACATTTTATTTAATAAGGGTTCCGATATTCTGTCCACAAACTACTTTTTTCAGATTACCCTGTTTCATAAAATTAAAAACGGTTATTGGTAACTTATTCTCCATGCACAAGGTAATTGCAGTTGTATCCATTATTCTTAGCTTTTTATTAATTACCTTCATGTACTCTAATTTTTTAAACATTTTAGCACTTTTGTCTTTCAAGGGGTCGGCTGAATAAACCCCATCCACTTTTGTTCCTTTAAGTAAAATATCAACGCCAATTTCTACACTACGTAAAGCCGAAGCAGTATCAGTAGTAAAGTAAGGATTACCGGTCCCAGCAACAAAGATAACTACTCTTTTCTTTTCCAAGTGCCTTATGGCTCGACGACAGATATAGGGCTCAGCTATTCTATCCATTCCAATAGCAGTCATAACCCTGGTAGGAATACCCTGGTTTTCTAAAGCATTTTGAAGAGCAAGACCATTCAAGACTGTTGCTAACATCCCCATGTAATCAGCAACTGCTCTCTCCATTTGAAACTCCTTAGATTTAGGAACTCCTCGGAATATGTTTCCAGCTCCAACTACCAAGGCTATCTCTACCCCTAAGTTTAATACCTCTTTAATCTGTTTGGCTAAATGAGCGCAAACATCAGTATCGATGCCATGAGAATACTTTCCTAAAAAGGCTTCTCCACTTAGCTTAAGAAGAATTCTTTTATATTTAGCCTTCATTTGCCTCGCCTAAAGAAAAACGAACGAATCTTTTAATTACGATATTTTCTCCAGTTTGAGATACTATATCCTTCAAGTAATCCCCCACTAAAAGCTTGCTATTCTTTATAAAAGCTTGCTCTAGTAGACAGTATTGTTTAATATACTCTTCTTTGTTCTTTACATCTTTTAAAACATCCTCAGAAATATCTTCCTTAGCTACATGTTCAGGATTAGCTGCTGCCACCTGCATAGCTATATCTTTAACAAACTTCTTAAACAAATCTGTGCGAGCAACAAAATCTGTTTCACAATTTACTTCAACCAAAGCAGCAAGATTACCCCCAAAATGAACGTAAGAATCTATCACTCCTTGACCGGTCATTCGAGAACCCTTTTTTTCTAACATCTGGGCTCCCTTACTCTTTAAGATTTTCAAAGCTTTATCAAAATCGCCCTCGGACTCACTCAAGGCTTTTTTGCAATCATTAATTCCCAAGGAAGTTAACCCTCTCAATTTTTTAATGTCTGACAACCCCATCCTGATCCTCCTTTCCCTATGAATTATTGACTCTTTGTGTTTTCCTTGGTCTTCTTTTCTGGAGCCTCTTTCTCTGACTTAACTTCAGAAGAAGGAACTTCTGGTGTTTTCTCTTCAACTGCGCTTTCATCTTTCTCACTCTCTTCTTCTTGGCTTTTTTTAGCCTTTGAAATTTTCTTAAGCTCCTCTTTGATTGCCTCAACTAAAGAAGAAGTTATATACTTTACTGATTTTATAGAATCATCATTGCCTGGTATAGGATAATCAATAATATCAGGATTAGCATCAGTATCAATCAAGGCAATGATTGGTATGCCTAATTTATTCACTTCTCTTACGCAAGCAACCTCTTTCTTTGGGTCAACCACAAAAACGCAACCAGGAAGACCATCTAAAGATGTAACTCCACTATAACTTCTCTCCATTCTCTCTATTTCTCGATTGATTTTTACAACTTCTTTCTTTACCATTATGTCAAAACCACCAGTCTCGCGTTTCCTCAAAAGCTCTAAATACTTCTCGATTCTCCTTCTAACCGTAGAGAAATTAGTAAGCAAACCACCAACCCATCTCTCTGCTACATAAGGCATATCACAAGAAGAAGCTAATTCTTTGACTATACCTCGTAGCTGTTTCTTTGTAGCTACAAAAAGAATTTTTTCTCCCTCTTTTGTTTTTTGTTTTGCGAATTCTTTAGCCTCTTGTAATTTTTGGGCTGTCTTCTCTAAATCGATGATATAAACATTCTTCTTTTTACCAAAAATGAACCTCTTCATTTTAGGGTTCCAATGTTTGCTCAAATGCCCAAAATGAACTCCGCTTTCCAATAATTCTGTAATATTTTCAGGTAACGCCATCTTCTCTCCTTCCTCCTTTTAACTTAGCTATTTAAATAAATCTCAAAATGCGGAAATTAACATGGGCAGAGAAATCCCTGTCGGATCTCTTTGCAAGCTGGTTAACTCCTTTCACAACTTCAAAGTATATCATATTTCTCAATATTTTCAACCACTTCCTTATATACTAAACTGTAAGTCATAAAGCTTCTTATACAAGCTGTCGGCTCTAAGAAGAGTCTGATGAGTCCCAACTTCTACAATCTTACCCTTATCGAAAACTACTACTTTATCTGCCTGTTGGACAGTCGAAAGACGGTGGGCAATAATAAAGGAGGTTTTGCCCTTCATAAGTATGTACAGCGCTTCTTTTATTAATTTTTCCGATACTGAATCAAGATGACTAGTTGCTTCATCTAAAATTAAAATAGGTGAATTCTTTAAAATCGCTCTGGCAATCGCAATCCTTTGTTTTTCCCCTCCTGAGAGCCGAAAACCTCTATCACCAACTACAGCATCAAATTTCTCAGGGATATTCATAATAAACTCATAAGCATGCGCTTTTTTAGCAGCTTCTATGATCTCAGCCTCTTGAGCCTTTTCTTTTCCATAAGCAATATTATCTCGTATCGTAGAGTTAAATAGAACTATATCCTGGGACACTACCGCAACAAGAGAACGTAACTCCTTTATTTTAAATTTTTTAATATTTACCCCATCAATACAAATCGAACCTTTCTGAGGGTCATAAAAACGAGGAATTAATCCCACTAAGGTAGACTTACCTGCTCCGGAATGGCCAACCAGAGCTATTACCTCACCCTTTTTAGCCTCTAAATTAATTTTACCCAGAGTAAATTCATCATCATCGCCATACTTAAACTCAACATCTTTGAAAGTAATCTCTTGGTTTAAATCTTTTATTCCACTTGCCCCCTCTCTCTCTTTTACCTGTGGAACTTCTTCCAAGATATCATAAATTCTTGCCGACGCTGTCAAAGCTTGTTGATTGATAGCATAAACATTGGAAAGTTTCTTGAAAGGTCTGATCATTGACATTAAAAAGGCTAAGAAGGCACCAATAATACCAAAAGAAAGTCTTCCTGAGATTACTTCATTTCCAACAATCCAAAGGATTGTCACTGCCCCTAATACACCAACAAATTCAGTAAAAGGTGACAGGATAAGCATCCTTTTTGCACTCTTTAAAGTAAATTTATAGTAGTGACGATTGATCTCTTTAAACCTCTCGCGTTCATAGTCTTCGCGGCAAAAAGCCTTTACAATTTGAGCACCTTGAATAGTCTCAGCCATAAGTGAATTTAAATCAGCTACTTTTTTCTGTATTTCTAGAGAAAACTTTTTAATCTTCTTGCCGATTTTTATTACTGGAAACATTATGCAAGGAAAGATAACAAAAGCAACTAACGGCAGTTGCCAGGAAATCTTAAAGCCAATATAAAAAGTAACAAAAGCAAAAAAAGCTACTTTCATTGACTCAAAAATAAGATCTTTCAACGCATAAGAGATTGCATTAGTAATAATCCCTACATCATTAGTAACTCGAGCCATTAGCTCGCCAGTCCTCTTGCGGCCATAGAACTCCATAGATAAATCTTGAAACTTCCCGTAAAGGTTATTTCGTACATCCTGCACAACACCCTGACCGACGAGATTCATCAGATAATCTTGTAAAAAAGTAAATATCCCTTTTAATAAAAAGAGTACTGGTACAAAAATAATAATGAATTTTAAAAAGACCAAAGGCTCTACAGCATTAAGTTTGTCAACAATTATACTTAAAAATGGTGGTAATTTTCCGGGAATAACTATCTGTTTATTGGTAAGTATTCTATCCGATAAAGGAACTATCATTCCCAAAGTAGCCCCCTCAAAGAGAGTAGATATACCCATACAAAGCCCAGCCAAGGCTAAAATCCCTCGATAGGCTTTAGCGAATCTTAATAATTTGAAGTATTCCTTTAGATAATTCTTCATAATAATACCCTAAGATTTAGAGAATTTTACCACACCAATTGACTTTTCACAAGGAATTTGATATTATGTTAAATATGTTAAAAGTAGGAATAGTCGGAATAGGAAAACTAGGAAGTATCCATCTGCGTATCTATAAAGAGCTCAAGGATATAGGAAAAATTTACCTTGTAGATACCAATCCTAAAGCCTTGGACTGCCATAAGGAATGTCAACACCTAAAGGATTATCGAGACCTCAAGGGCAAAGTAGACCTTGTAAGCATTTCTACCCCTACCTCTAGCCACTACAGAATCGCTAAATTCTTCCTCAAGAATAGGATCCCGGTTTTGGTAGAAAAACCCTTAACTCAAGACTTAGCAGAGGCAGAAAAGCTCATCGCTTTATCAAAGAAAAATAAAACCCTGTTATTTGTCGGTCATGTCGAAAGATATAATAATGCCTACTTGGCTATAAAGAAGATCATTAAAAATCCTCTTTTTATTGAATGCCATCGCTTAAGCCCTTACCCTCACCGTTCCTTAGATATCAGCGTTGTTCTGGACTTAATGATACATGATTTAGATATAATCCTCTACCTCTTAAAAGACAATGTTAAAAAAATCGACGCCAAAGGAGTTAAGGTTCTTTCCTCTACAGAAGATATAGCTAATGCTCGTATTACTTTTAACCGCGGTTGCGTAGCTAATATAACCTCTTCTCGAATATCTCAAAAAAGGGAGAGGAAAATAAGAATATTCATGCCTAACGCTTACGTCTCCTTAGATTATGCCCAACAAACAGTAGAAATATATAAAAAATTAAAGACTAAAATTATTAAAAAACTCCTTCCGATAAGTAAAGAAGAACCATTAAAAAAAGAAATTGCTGATTTTGTACATTTAGTCACCAAAAATAAATCTAGCACAGGATATGCTGAAGCCGCAAAGGACGCCTTAGAGCTCGCCTGCAAAATAGAAAAAATAATCGAAAAATAAGATGAAAAAGATAGTTATTGTTGCTGGAGATAAATCAGGTGACCTCTATGGAGGCCTCTTAAGCCAACGGCTAAAGAGTAAATTCCCAAATCTTGAGATTTACTCTTTTGGTGGAGAAAAACTTGCCGAATACTCCCAGCAAATGATTAACCTTCTCTCCCATTCAGTATGCGGTCTAGTTGAGGTTCTCTCATCTTTAGGAAAACTTCTTAAAATCTTTAAAAAAACTAAAGAAACCATACTTGAGCTTAAACCGGATCTAATCATTTTAATAGATTTTCCTGACTTTAACTTACGATTGGCCAAAGATCTTAACAAAAAATTTCCTCTGTTTTACTATGTTAGCCCTCAAATTTGGGCTTGGAGAAAAAAAAGGATAGAAACAATCAAAAAATATGTTGATAGGATGGTAGTACTCTTTAAATTTGAAGAAGCCTTCTACAAAAATGAGAATATGGACGTTTTATACTTTGGCCATCCGCTCTTGGAAATAATTAAAGAGGCAGATACAGAACCAAGTAAAATTATCTCATTCTTGCCCGGTTCAAGGAAAAATGAAGTGAAACGGCATCTTCCAGTAATGATCGAAACAAAAAAAATCATTGAAAAAAAATTAGAGAGCTATCAATTTAGAATAATCAGACCGCCGAATTTAGAAAAAGATTTTTATGAGAAGTTTTCACCCAACATCGATATAGTCGATCACTCTTACAAAGCAATTAAAGAGTCAGAGTTTATCATTGCCTCTTCTGGTACGGCTACAGTTGAACTAGCTATATTAGGAGTGCCTTATCTTATAATTTACAAACTTAACCCTTTAAGCTGGCACATTTTAAAAAAAATGGTAAAAATTGATTTTGTTGGTATGGTTAATATATTATCAGGACGCAAGATTGTTGATGAACTTCTTCAAAAACAAGCTACTCCTGAAAAAATAGCTTCCCTAACCTTAGAATATTTAGAAAATAGTGACAAATACTCTGACCTAAAAAAAGGACTGAAGGGTATCTCAGATATGCTTTCCCCACTTAATGCAACTGAAAAATTCGCTGATTTTATTGGCAATTATCTTAAATTGGCTTAAAGAAAGTTAGCCGGATAATTATTTTTTCGAGGATTTTTTCTTCTTCTTTATGAAGTTATAAACACTTAAGATTGCCGCCGGAGTAATACCACTTATCCTTAAAGCCTGCCCTAGCGAACCCGGTTTAAACTTTGTTAACTTCTCAGCCACTTCTCTAGATAAAGAAGGGACTTCTCCATAATCAACTTTAGGTATTTTTATCTTATCTAAATTTTTTAATTCTTTTTGCCAAACTAATTCTCTGCGCAAAAAACCTTCATACTTTGCCTGTATTTCAACTTCCCAGCATACATTGAAGTTTTTAATTTTTTCTTGGAGGTATTTTTCAATATCTTTAAAGACAATTTTTGGCCGCTTTAAGAAATCAAACAAGGATATACTTTTACCTCTAGCAACAACCCTTTTATTTTTCATATTTTTTATTACTCGGTCAATGGTGTTTTTTTTATCTAAAACTAACCTGTAGTCACTCTCATTTAATAAGCCTAGCTTTCGTCCATATGGAGCTAATCGTAAATCAGCGTTACTTTCTCGCAAGCTTAGACGGAATTCACTGCGGGAAGTAAACATTCGATAGGGTTCATCTGTTCCTTTAGTAGTTAAATCATCAATAAGAACTCCAATGTAAGCTTGATCTCTCCTTAAAATAAAAGGCTTACCCTTCTTAATTTCCAATGCAACATTTACACCTGCGATTAATCCTTGAGCTGCTGCTTCTTCATAGCCAGTAGTTCCATTTACCTGACCGGCAAAATAAAGTCCGCTGATTTTTTTGGCCTCAAGGGTCGGGTAAAGTTGACGGGGGTCAATTACACCATGTTCTATGCCGTAACCCGGCGATAAGATTACTGCCTGCTTTAGTCCTTCTATGCTATGAATAAATTTTACCTGGATATCTAGCGGTAGGGATGTTGAAATCCCATTAGGATAAATCTCTATAGAATTTGCTCCTTCTGGTTCGATAAAAATCTGATGCCTGTCTCGCTCAGGAAATTTTACTACTTTATCCTCTAAAGAAGGACAATACCTTACCCCTTTTGAAGCTATCTTCCCGGTGTAAAGTGGTGAATACTTTAAATTATCACGTATTATTTTATGAGTCTTCTTATTAGTATAAGTTATAAAGCAACTTAGACTTTTCTTAGGTATGCTTTTGTTAGACAATGAAAAAGGCAAAACATCTTTTTCAGACTTTTGCTCTTTCATCTTTGAAAAATCAATTGTGCGTTTATCTAAACGAGCACAAGTACCAGTCTTAAAATGCCTAAATTTAATACCGGTTTTCTTTAGATTGGTAAATAGACTATCACTTGATTCTTCATTTAGTCTTCCTCCGGAAAAACTATCCATGCCAATATGAATCTTACTCTTTAGAAATGTCCCGGCACAAATAACAACACTTTTGCATTGAAAAACTTCTTGTCGGCTAGTTTTAATCCCATATATTTTTTTGCTTTTTATCAGAATTGCTTCGACTTTAGCTTGAACAATATCAATATTTTTATTTTTCTCTAAAAATTTTCTGGCAACTTTAGGGTAAGAAAACATATCTACTTGGACTCGAGTAGACCAAACTGCTTTACCCTTACTTCTATTCAAAACTCGATAGCTTAAAGCGCATTTATCAGCAATTTTACCAATTAACCCACCTAAAGCATCTACCTCTCTAACTAGATTACCTTTAGACACTCCTCCTACAGCTGGGTTACAGGATAATTTACCTATAGAATTAATATCTAAGGTCAATAAAAGTACAGAGCAACCAAGATTAGCCGCAGCATTACTAGCTTCTATCCCCGCATGACCAGCACCAATAACAACACAATCATACTTTTTCATAACTTTTAAAGGAGTAAAAAATTACTTTTTCTTAGTTTGGCTAGCTACAGAATCAATGGCTTTTTTTATAACTTCGGGATCACCCAAATAGTAGTGCTTGATTGGCTTTAAGTCATCATCTAGCTCATAGACAAGGGGGATTCCGGTGGGAATATTAAGTTTAACTATTGCTTCATCGCTGACACCGTCCAGATACTTGACTAAAGCTCGCAAACTATTGCCATGAGCAACAATAATTACCTTTTTGCCCTCACGCAAGGTTGGAACAATAGTCTCATGCCAGTAAGGCAAAAACCTGTCTACAGTATCTTTTAAGCACTCAGTTAAAGGAAGTTCTTGAGAAGTTAAATCCTTATAGCGAGGGTCTTTGCCAGGAAAACGCTGGTCATCTTCTTTTAAATCTGGAGGTTGAGTGTCATAACTCCTGCGCCAGATCAACACCTGCTCTTCACCAAATTTCTGAACTGTCTCTAATTTATTTAGGCCTTGTAGGGCACCATAATGACGTTCATTAAGCCTCCAGGACCTGTGAACTGGAATCCACATTAAATCCATATCCTCTAAAGCTATCCAAAGAGTTGAGATTGCCCGTTTAAGAACCGAAGTATAGGCAATATCAAAACTAAATCCTGACCTTTTTAACCACTCTGCTGATAGATGAGCCTCGGTTACTCCCTTCTGGGACAATCCTATATCAGTCCAACCGGTAAATCTATTTTCGAGATTCCAAATACTCTCACCGTGTCGCAATAGAACTAGCTTAATCATTCGCTCCTTTAATTAGCACTTTGAGTATCCACAACCGTCACAGAGCAAACAACCTTCTTGATGCCTAAGGGCTGAACCACAATCCGGACACACTCCGACCACATTATTAGATCTTTTTTTATTAACACTTACAGAAACTTTTTCTTTCTTAACCCGAGATTCTGAATCCCCTTCGACTACTTCTTTCTGGTCCATCGTTCTTCTCTCTAAGACCCTAGCAATAGCATCTGCACAGGAGAAAATCTTTTTTCCCTTATCCCAAGAAGGAGATGGACATCTTATTCCTTTAAGTTGTTCAACGATAACCTTTACGTCAATTCCTCCCCGAAGAGCTAAAGAAACTAATCGGCCTACAGCTTCAAGCTGAGAAGCAGCACACCCTCCAGCCTTACCCATCTGGGTAAAAACCTCAAAGAAATTACCTTCTTCGTCTTGATTAACTGTGATATAAAGATTTCCGCAACCAGTAGTTACCTTGCTGGTAGCCCCTAAAACAACTTCCGGCCTAGGTTTAGGGTAAGGAATAACTACTGAGCATTCTTCTGTTGCCTCAGGAATTTCTTTCTTTTTATCTACTGTAAGAACTTGGACACTTCTACTCCCATCTCGATAAACAGTAATACCTTTACAACCTAGCTTATAAGCTAACAGATAAGATTCTTTTATATCTTCCACAGTAGCGCTATTGGGTAAATTTATTGTCTTAGAAACAGCATTGTCGGTAAATTCCTGAAAAGCACCCTGCATCTTTATATGCCAGAAAGGTGATATATCCATAGCGGTCTTAAAGATTCTTTTTATCTCATCA
>Ga0208648_1001158_pt1 | contig 22765 bp, 15 predicted proteins | sample AntAceMetag02UKL_FD_184772 | JGI IMG/M metagenome (GOLD analysis project Ga0208648, IMG submission 184772) | Saline lake microbial communities from Ace Lake, Antarctica - Antarctic Ace Lake Metagenome 02UKL (SPAdes) (version 2) | ecosystem: Environmental > Aquatic > Non-marine Saline and...
AATAACACATCGACTAGCGGTGTGCGATCTTCTTTGTTTATCTCTGGCAATTCAGGTTTAGGCGAGTTCATAGAATATATTGTAAAGCAACTTTTTAATATTTTCCCGTGGATAATGAGAAGTTACCTAAAGATTGATTTACACTATGATTAGAGGCGAATATGAGCAACCAAAACAAGCGGCCAAAAACCCGATACGCACTAGGCTTTAAAAAGAATGCAGTGAGCTAGTTGATTAAAAATGGATGTACGCGCCAACGAGCAGCAGATCATTCAGGAGTGTCTTTAAGTGCCATTAGTGCTGGGTAACGGCTAAGCAAGACCTTGAAGAGAAAGCGATTAAATATCATTCAGCATTAAATCTAAATGCACAAGATAAATTAATGCCATTACGCAAGGACAATCAGCAATTGCGCAGGGAGCGCGCAATATTAAACAAGGCCCCAGTTTTCTTTGCAAAAGAAGCCGAATAAGATATGCGTTTATTCGTGCGTAACTGAAGTCATATCCGGTAACAAGACTTTGTTGTGATATGAAAGTCAGTGCCAGTGCCTATATTTTTCTTGAGAGCTGCGACGAGGTCCTTCCTCCAGTCTCCTTAGCGAAAAATATAGGTGCGCTAATTACTTATGCCACTGTAAAAGTTAAAAAGTGAAAAATCAGTATTCCAGCCACTTGACCGGCAATTAGCCTGCGTTTAAAACCAGTCTTCGAGATTATACTGCTGATGTAACTCCGGAATTTCTACCTGCGTATTTTGAAGTTTTTTGGCAAATACTGGCATAACTTCTTTATCACCATGCACCAGAAAAGTCGTTTTCGGATTGCCTGTTTGTTGATGCCAGGACAGTAATTCCGCCTGGTCGGCATGCGCTGAGAAACCGCCTATGGTAAAAATATCTGCTTTTACCGGAATGTCATCACCGAAAATTTTCACGCTTTGCGCACCGTCCACAATCCGACGCGCCAAGGTTCCATAAGCGGCAAAACCGACAAAAATAATGGTATTTTTCCGATTCCAGAGACCGTGTTTAAGATGATGCGTGATGCGTCCACCCGTACACATGCCAGAACCGGCAATTATTACTGCACCTCCAACGATATTGTTTATCGCCATTGAATCAGCTGTTTCCTGAGTAAAGTGTAAACCAGAAAACATAAAGGGGTCTTGACCTGAGCTAAAGACTGCACAAGTCTCTTTATCAAAACATTCGGGATGACGCTGAAAAATCTGGGTAGCAGAAATTGCCATAGGTGAATCGAGAAAAACAGGAAGATAGGCTGGCAATTTCCCGTTTTCTATCCCTTCGCGCAAATAATAAAGTAACTCCTGCGCACGTTCCAGCGCAAAACTGGGAATAATGACATTACCGCCGCGAGCTATGGTTTCATTGATCGTTGTGTAGAATTCTTCTAAGGTCGGTTCCAGCGTTTTATGCAGGCGATCACCATAAGTGGTTTCCATAACCACTATATCAACATACGGAGGTGGTGCTGGATCTTTGATAATAGCACGTCCGCTATAACCTAAATCACCGGAAAACAGTATTTTTCGCTGCTTCCCCTGATGTTCAATTTCTATCACTATGGCCGCAGAACCTAAGATATGTCCAGCATCAATAAAGGTCACCTGAATATCTTCACTAATAGAAAATATTTGATTATAGCTTGCCTTACGACCAAAAAAATCAAAACAGTTCAGGACATCAAGCTTATCATAAAGCGGCTCAACCTTCTTTTTATCGCCATGTCTGGAGGCTTTTTTTGATTTATAACGCGCTTCACTTTCCTGCAGGCTCGCAGAATCCAGTAAGACTACACGGGCCAATTCACAGGAAGCCGCCGTGGTAATAATTTCCCCGGTAAAACCTTGTTTAACAAGCAAAGGAATGCGACCACAATGATCAAGATGGGCGTGGGTTAGCAATAGATAATCAATACTGGCAGGATCAAAGCCAAAAGGTTTTGAATTTTCCTCTTCCAGATCCCGCCCCCCTTGATAGAGTCCGCAATCGATTAAAATTTTCTTGCCTGCTATGTCAAGCAGATGACAAGACCCCGTTACATCTTGGTCTGCACCGTGAAATTCTAGTTTCATGTTTAAATCTCCTCGTTAAATACCTCAGCTTTAAAAAGCAATCTTATGTCGCTTTTTTTATAGAATATACCTTGTACACCCTCAGGTGTGTATTTTTTTCTCTGATCAAAAGGGATCGCACTTAAATCAAGGCAAGCGTATATTGATTCAAACTTAATTAAACCAATACAGTTCACGTGTTCAGAAAATTAGCAGCGACTATGTATTTCTGGAATTACCTATGTGTGGGCTCTTGATTCACATTTAAACTGTCGCTATGCTTACTAAAATCATCACTCTACTTGCAACATTCAGCCTGATTGCCTGCAATCCTGCTTATTTAAAAGATAATCATGAGCCAATAATTATGCAAAATTGCAGGCAGTTAATTGCCATGACTGAACAGACTATCTCAGATGCAGGAGTCAGCGATGCTCAAAATGCTCGCATTACCAAATTCCCATATTTACGCGTTAATCGCTTGTTATCCAGCTTTCGCGCTGAAGTAAAAAATCAAACATTTGAGAGCTGGCTGGATTTATTGCAAGCCCTTGGCTTACAGGCCTGGTCCATAGAACTGAAAAATTTACCTGCCCAATATTCCGGAGAACTTGATCAGCTAACAAGGCATTTTTTTCCTGCAAAGGCCTCTATACAGTCTAAATTAGCATACTGTAGCGACACCTTAAGACACTTTGAGTTGAGCCAGAACCTCAAGCGTGATGAACTTATACACAGCGCTATCGTGCCTGCAGAATATAACACCTGGCAACAAGTTTTAGGTCTTTATCCGCTCACTGCGATTCCTTTCCGCATAGGCATATACGGCTGGCATCAACAGGCGCTGACTACTTTTACCAGCCCCCTGCTCTCGCTACCTGTTGCAGGACAATTAGTACTTTATGCGCCTGAAGACAGCACCATAAAACTTGGGCGGGAACAAGTAGCGGACATCTTGCAAGCATCTGCCGAGAACCCTTTGCATATTCCGCTGCCAACTGGACACCAGCAACAGCAACTGTTTGCGCAGTTTGCACCGCACTTTGAAATTGATACTACTTCTGAAAATGATAATATTGGCGCTCCGCAGTGGCGTGCCAACGATAATATCCTGATAAACACGACCCAGCCGGTGGTCTTTCAACACATATCGCATACTCGAATACATTCCAAAACCTTATTACAACTAAATTACAGTATTTGGTTTCCCGCTCGACCTAAAGCCTGGCCTCTGGATCTGCTTGGCGGACATTTAGACGGCATTATCTGGCGAGTGACATTAAACCCGGACGGTAATCCTCTGATTTTCGATAGCATACATAGCTGTGGTTGTTATCATTTTTTCTTTCCAACTCAATACGCCAGCGTGTCTGAATCTCTATCACTGTATCAGGAACCAGCATTTGCACCGCAGAAGCAATTTAACTTTAATATGGGGAAACAGGTCATTATTCGCATTGCTAGCAACAATCACTATATCCAGAAAATATATTCAACATCCAATGCTGGCACGGCTAAACGGCATTATGCTACTGACAACGCTGATCGTCTGCGCTCTCTTGCCTATGCCAATGAATACAGCCGCAGTTTATATAACCCAGCAGGTATCATAAATGGCACTGAGCGCAGTGAGCGCTTTTTCTTCTGGCCCATGGGGATTTCAAATGCCGGAGCTATGCGCCAATGGGGACATCATGCGACGGCTTTTGTTGGTCGCCGTCACTTTGATGACGCTGACCTTTTCGAAAATATTTTAGAGCCTGTTTCGCCCTCTAATTCTGGCTCTGATCATTGCAAACCTTATCGTTAGTATTGCTTGCCGGCATTATGCAGATAGCTGCAGTTTTAAATGAACGTTTAGCTTGATTATTTGCAGCGAGTTCTACATTTTTCTGCTAAGTGCCTATGTTTATTAAGAAATAAAAAGTTACTCACAAAACCTGTGGATAACTCTGTGTATTACTTATTCAAAACTCAGTGTAAGCCCTGAGATTATTACAGTTCTGTTAAATTGTGTATTTTTTACACAGCAGTATATTTATTTACTTTCAATAACTTGCATTTATCAATAGAAATAAAAACTATTTTTAATGTAGCCTTTTCTGCTTGCTTTCTGAAAAAATAACGGTGTGCATAAAGTCTGCTTTTTTGTTATTTTCCTGAGCATAGTATTTCTCCTTATTGTTAATAAATTCCTAATATCAGCGACATCTTTTGCAACTAAGCAATAGCTGATTAAAAAGCCGACACATTAAGCATTTTCAGGTTATCTATCGCAGCAGTTTGCCGCGCTAATTTTTCCTAGGTATTGCGGTACAATTAAGACTGTTTTGATATTTCAATACGCCTCAAAAAGAATAACTATATGAATCAATTAAAAAGCATCTGTGTCTACTGCGGCTCCAGTTCCGGACGTTCTGCAGCATATGCGTCATCAGCCAGAGTACTTGCGCATTCATTGGTAAATCGTAACATCACCTTAGTCTATGGCGGTGCCAGTATTGGCATTATGGGCTTGCTAGCAGATCAGGTATTGCAACTCGGGGGACAAGTCATAGGTGTAATACCAAAAGCCCTGGCACATAAAGAGCTTATGCATAAAAATCTGACTGAATTGCATATCACTGAATCCATGCATGAACGCAAAATGTTAATGGCTGAACTTGCTGATGGGTTTATAGCGCTACCTGGCGGCATAGGCACGCTGGAAGAAATGTTTGAAATCTGGACCTGGGCACAGCTAGGAATCCACAATAAACCCTGTGGCTTACTGAATATTGACGGTTATTACGATACCTTAATCCAGTTTCTGGATCATATGCTAGCAGAGCAATTTGTCAAAAAACGGCAACATGAGCTGTTAATCATTGCATCTCAGCCTGAAAAACTGCTTGAGATTTTTATCAATTATCAGGCTATTAGAACAACACCGTGGCTTAGCAAAGATGAAACTTAATAGTTTTAAATATGCCAGAACAAGCATCTCTGTCGTCTTAACCAGGACATCCGTTGCAGCATTCAGCAGTGCCGGTAACATTTGTTTACCCCAACCTGACATAAACCGAGCAAAGATCTATTCTATCTGTGCCCAGGCAGGAAAAACATCAAGATCTATTGAAAAAACAGCTGTGCCAATTAGATAGAATAATAGAGAGATAACGATGACACCAATGATATTAATATAAATCCCTGCCCGGACCATATCAGAGATTTTAACTCGACCACTGCCAAAGACGATCGCATTTGGCGGAGTAGCAACTGGAAACATAAAGGCACAAGATGCAGAAAGCGTTGCCGGAACCATTAACATCAGCGGATTAGTTTGCATCGCGACAGCAACCGAAGCTAAAACAGGAAGAATCATTTCAGTCGTCGCTGTATTTGAAGTCAGCTCAGTTAAAAATATTATGCCCGAACAGATTGCGAAAACCATCAATAAAGGTGGCATTCCAGCAAGTCCGCTAAATTGATTACCTATAAATGCAGAAAGTCCGGTGACCTGAAAGCCCTTTGCCAGGGCAAACCCGCCACCAAAAAGTAAAACGATATCCCAGGGAAGTTTGTTAACAACATCCGTGCCCATTAAGGTAGCATCCTTAACGCTATTACTTCGGGCAGGAATAATAAACATCAGCATTGCCATAGTCAAAGCCACGGTAGCATCGTCAACTAATGCGGGATAAGGCAGCAATTGTGACCAACCAGGTATAGAGACAAAACCAAGATTTAGAGTTTTTCTAAACACCCAGAGCATAGCGGTTAAAGAAAAAATAATCATCACTGCTTTTTCCTCATAACTCATAGGGCCCAAAGCTATATATTCCTGATTGATGATCTTCTGATCAATTCTGAGCCTGGCGGGAATTCGAAACAGAATTTTGCTCAGCATTAGCCAGACGGTAACTAGCATAAGCACAGAAATGGGAAATGCCATCAGCATCCAGTCACCAAACGCAACCGGTTCCGCTGCTGGAAAAGTGATTTGAAAAATCTGCACAAACGATAGATTAGGCGGGGTACCTACTAAAGTAGCGATACCGCCTATAGAGCATCCGTAAGCAATACCTAACATCAGACAGGTCGTAAACTGTCCGGTTTCAGTCACGCTAAAATCCTCTTCTAGCTGCAATACTATAGCCAATCCTATCGGTACCATCATAATCGCAGTTGCTGTATTGGATATCCACATGGACAAAAATGCTGAGGCAAGCATAAATCCCAGGATGATTCTGTGTGGCCCTCCGCCTATAAGTTTTATAATAAAGAGCGCAATGCGTTTATGCAGATTCCACTTTTCCATCGTCAAGGCAATCATAAAGCCCCCCAGAAACAGGAAAATCGTACTATTAAAATAAATTGGTGCAGTGGCTGTACTCTTCATAATACCCAGTAAAGGATAAAAAATCATCGGCAAAAGCGCTGTCGCAAACAGCGGAATCGCATCGGTAATCCACCAGACAACCATCAGTAGAGTAACGGCTATCATTCGGGTTAATACGGGGTTTTCTGGTGAAATATTGCTAAAAAACAAAGTGCTTAGAAAAAGAGCAGGACCTATAATTAAACCTATTATTTGCGTAGTACTCTTGCCTGATTTTAGCCTGTTATGATTCAAAAAAAATCTCCTTATGCTTCAGCTAATGATACATATGCGGTTTGCTGTGTTATTTAAGTTATTCTTTGTCACCAAAGCCACCGCCACCGGGTGTTTTAATGATCAGACTATCGCCTGGTTGCATGTTGATTTCCGCACAGCCATCTAGCCTGACTACTTCCCCGTTATAACGTAGTACAGTATTCTGCCCTGTACTGCCCCCTGTTCCACCCTGCAAACCAAAACCTGGCCTGAGACGATGACTGGATAAAATACTTAGCTGCATGGGGCTTAAAAATCTTATTTTTCGAATCACACCATTACCACCATGATGCCTGCCTGCGCCACCACTATTTTTGCGTATGGAAAATTCTTCTAATACTACCGGAAAACGCCATTCTAAAACTTCGGGATCTGTAATTCTGGAGTTGGTCATATGCGTATGCACTGCATCACAGCCATCAAAATCAGCACTCGCACCTGCACCACCGCATATAGTTTCATAATACTGATATTCCTGGTTACCAAAAGTGACGTTATTCATGGTTCCTTGCGAACTGGCCAGAATGCCTAATGCACCATACAGACAATCAACGATATATTGCGAAGTTTCAACATTACCCGCGACTACCGCTGCAGGATATTGGGGGTTTAACATTGAATTTTCTGGAATTATGATATTCAAAGGTTGCAGACAACCTGCGTTTAAAGGAATGTCATCTTTCACCAGAGTGCGGAAAACATATAAGACCGCAGCTTTGCAGACAGCGGCAGGTGCATTAAAATTACTGTGTAATTGTGCACTTGTACCAGTAAAGTCAATTATTGCCGTTCTTTGTTGTTGATTAATATTAATTGAAACTACAATTTTTGCGCCATTGTCCATGATATTTTCAAAACTGCCATTGCTTAATGTGCCTAATATTTGGCGCACCGACTCTGCCGCATTATTTTGCACATATTGCATATAACTTGACACGGTTGCCAGAGAATAATGTGCAACCATTATTTCTAGCTCTAGCCGGCCTTTATTATTGGCTGCAATTTGCGCTTGTAAATCAGCAATATTCTGCTCTACGTTTCGTGCCGGATAGTTACTAGAAGTTAACCACTCGCGAACAACTTGTTGCTGAAATTCACCTTTGCTGACGATTTTCATGCCAGCACTCAGTAATCCTTCCTCATCTATGCTATGACTATGCGCAGGCATGGAGCCAGGACTAATTCCGCCTATATCAGCATGATGCCCTCTTGAGGCTACGAAAAATAATAGTTGCTGCTGCTCAAAGACTGGCGTAACCACGGTAATATCAGGCAAATGCGTACCTCCATGATAGGGTGAATTGATTAAATACACCTCATCGGCTTGAATGTTAATAGACCGGTTTTTCAGTAAGGCTATTACGCTTTCCCCCATTGAGCCTAAATGCACAGGAATATGTGGCGCATTGGCTATTAACTCCCCTTGTGCATTAAATAAGGCACAGGAAAAATCCAGCCGCTCCTTGATATTGACCGAATAGGCAGTATTTTGCAGCACAAACCCCATTTGCTCTGCAATCGACATAAACAACTTATTAAAGATCTCTAACGTCACCGGATCAACAGAAGTACCGATAGCAACTTGCCGTTGCCTGGGACAACTACGCGTTAAAATCAAGTCTTGTTGCGCACTGACTTGTGCTTGCCAGTCTGGTTCAATAATGGTAGTTGATGTTGTTTCTATAATGATGGCGGCACCTTTAATAATCTGGCCTATTGCAAGTTCATTCCGCTGATAGACCGGCGTTGTATGATAAGCATTATTACTGAACATCTGAGTGTGCATAAAGGCAATTCCGTTTTGCTCTTGCAGGTCTTTATTTAAATATGCTGACTGAACTGGTGTTACACTTTTTGCAATCACTTCTAAACATACAGACTCAATAATCAGGGATTTATGCTTATACACAAAACCAAACTGTTTTCGATAAGCCTGTTCAAATGCGTTAAACATGGTTTGTTTATCAGCAAATGCGACGACTAAAGCAGTGTCTGTTCCTAAATAACGTATATGCACAGTAGCAACAAACTCTACAGATTCCAGCTTGGGAGATTGCGCGCGCATTTCCGCTTGCCCCTCTTGCTGCAATAGTGCAAACAATTCTTCCAGCTTTGTATAACTGAATTCATCCCAGGCCTGTTCTAAAGCTTTATCTTTTAATAATCTATAATCAGCAAGACCCATACCATAAGCTGACAGCACCCCGGCAAAAGGATGCAGCATTATCTGTTGCATCCCCAATCGATCCGCAACTTTGCATGCATGCTGCCCAGCAGCCGCACCGTAGCAACATAAGGTATATTCTGCGACGTTATAGCCTTTTTGTACTGAAATCTTTTTAATGGCATTGGCCATAGTTTCAATGGCAATGCTTATAAAGCCTTCGGCAACCTGTTCAGGACTTTTCTGCTCATCGGTAATATGTTGTAGCTGAGCTGATAATTCACTAAACAGTTGCCTTGTCCTATCGCTATCTAGAGTTAAGTCAGCGTTCTTGCCAAATACAGCGGGAAATACAGGTAGTTTACCTAGCATCAAATTAGCATCGGTAACAGTTAATGGCCCACCTCTACGATAACTGGCAGGGCCTGGATTTGCACCTGCTGAATCAGGCCCAACTCGATAACGCATGCCATCAAACAATAAAATAGACCCACCACCTGCCGCAACGGTATGAATATTCATCATTGGCACACGCATTCTTACCCCTGCAACTTCAGTTTCAAAACTACGTTCTAATTCACCTGCATAATGTGCGACATCGGTTGAAGTGCCGCCCATATCGAAAGCTATGATTTTGTTAAAACCTGCTTGCTCAGCTGTGGCAATGGCCCCGACTATTCCTCCTGCAGGGCCAGATAAGATACTATCTTTGCCTTGAAAGCACTTTGCATCCGTTAATCCTCCATTGGACTGCATAAACAACAACTGAGTTTTAACGCTAGAATTCTCTGCGTACTTCTGCAACCCGGTATTCACTTGCTCTACATAACGTCTTAACAAGGGCGATAAATAAGCATCGACTACCGTGGTATCACCCCGACTGACAATTTTGCTAAACGGGCTGACCTGATGTGAAACTGAAATTTGTGTAAAGCCTATCTGCTTAGCCAATATAGCTAGTTGCAACTCATGCTCCGGGTATGCCCACGCATGCATTAAGACAATTGCTATGCAACGAAAACCTTGTTGATATACTGCTTGTAATTGCTGTTCTGCGAGAAGTTTATTCAAAGGAGTTAGAACCTCTCCCTGTGTATTTAGCCTTTCTTCAACTTCAATCACTTGTTGATAAAGCAATTCCGGCAACTGAATATTTAAGGCGAATATATCAGGGCGATTCTGATAGGCAATGCGTAAACAATCTTTAAACCCCTGAGTAATCAATAATACGGTTGGCTCACCTTGTCTTTCTAGCAGTGCATTCGTACCGACCGTGGTACCCATTTTAAGCGTTGAAATCTCTTGCGTATGCTCTAAATCTAGCAATTCCTTAATACCCTGTAAGGCGGCATCTTGATATTGTTCAGGGTTTTCAGAAAGTAATTTATGGCTTATTAACTGGCCATCAGGCGACCGCGCAACAATATCGGTAAATGTGCCGCCACGATCAATCCAGAATTGCCATTGTTTATCAGATTTGTTCATTATTTTCGGTATGGAAGTTCGATGTGCTACATACAGCCACAGTTAATTAGACGGGCTTAAAGCCGCGATCTACAAGCTTTTAGTTTAAAAACGAAAACACTTTAAGTCCTATTGCCATGAATTAAAACCTACGCTATTAAATTTTAATTCACTAAGCCTTTCACCTAGTTAAACTTTCTTGGTAATATACATAGTGATGCCTAACATACCGCAACTTGTACAATAAACTGGATTTTTTCATGAGTGACTTGCTTAAATTTTTTCAAGATACCTCTGCTCTCTATGGAAGTAATGCACCTTATATAGAAGATTTGTATGAACAGTTTCTGGAAGATCCTGATTCCATTGAAAAAACCTGGCGTGAAAAATTCTCGCAATTACCACAAACACACAATAAACGTGATATTGCACACAGCCCAGTCGTAGAACGTTTTGCCCTGCTTGCTTCTTCAAGCTCCTCACGCATTGCTGAATTACAAGGGTTTACTGAAGAAAGCGTAAAAAAACAATCATCAGTAGCACGCTTGATTAACCATTATCGTTCGCATGGTCACGAAATGGCAACCAATAATCCGCTGGGTAAAATCCACCGGAACGTGCCTGATCTGGATCCGAATTATTATGGTTTATCTGAACCCGATCTGGATACTTTATTTGATACCGGAACCTTATATGGTGTAGATCGCTTACCGCTAAAAGATATTATCAGCACATTAAAAGAGATTTATTGTGGCAATATTGGTACCGAATATATGCATATATTTGATGCTGATATTAAACGCTGGATCAAAAATCGCCTGGAGGGTTCAAAGCCAGGTGAAGATATTGATGATAAAAAAAGAATCTGGTTATTGCAACAATTAACCGCTGCTGAAGGCATAGAAAAATACCTGCATCGAAATTTTGTCGGCCAAAAACGCTTTTCACTGGAAGGTGGTGAGTGCCTTATCCCTATTCTGGATGAGATTATTCAACGCTCGGGCAAACATGATACCAAAGAGATCGTTATCGGCATGGCTCATAGAGGCCGTTTAAATGTACTGATTAATATACTAGGCAAAAGCCCTGCGCAACTTTTCAGTGAATTTAAAGGCACAGCCACAACTGACCGGGGTGTTATTACTGGCGATGTCAAATATCATATGGGCTTTTCCTCGAATATGGAAACCGATGGCGGGTTTGCTCATGTGACCATGGCATTTAATCCATCGCATTTAGAAATTATCAATCCTGTCGTTGAAGGTTCCGTTAAAGCTCGTCAAGACAGATATGGAAAAGACAGTACCAACACGGTAGTTCCTATTCTTATCCATGGTGATGCTGCATTTGCAGGACAAGGCATCGTTATGGAAACCTTGAATATGGCGCAAACCCGGGCATTTGCAACCGGTGGTACGATTCATATCGTGATTAATAATCAGATAGGGTTTACCACTAGCAATCCATTCGATGCACGGTCAACACTGTACTGCACTGATGTTGCGAATATGATTCAGGCCCCCGTATTTCATGTAAATGGTGATGATCCCGAAGCCGTACTTTTTGTGACTCAAATGGCTATTGATTACCGTGCTACCTTTAATAAAGATGTCGTTATCGATCTGATTTGCTATCGTCGCCGTGGTCATAATGAAGCTGATGAACCATCGACCACTCAACCAATGATGTACAAAAAAATCAATTCTTTAGCCACTACCTGCACAATCTATGCAGCAAAGCTGGTTAAACAAGAGGTTTTAACCGAACAACAGGTACAGGAATTAGAACAGTCTTATCAGGATCGACTGGATGCAGGAAAACCGGTTTCACGACCTATTATTGACTCCAACTACTCCTATTCCAGGCAATGGGATAAGTATGTCGGCCAGCAATGGGATATATCCTGTGATACCAGAGTTCCATTGGAACGGATACGCTTTTGTAATAACCAGTCTCAACGTTTACCCCCAGGGTTTGAATTACATCCCCGGGTTTCTAAAATCATGGAAAATCGACGCAAAATGGCTGCTGGAGCAATGCCATTAGACTGGGGCTTTGCAGAGAACATGGCTTATGCAACCCTGCTTATGAATCAATTCAATGTGCGTTTAGTGGGGCAGGATGTTGGTCGTGGTACTTTTTTCCATCGGCATATTATCTTGCATAATCAAATCAACGGAGAATCCTATATCCCTGTTAAGCACCTGGATATTAAGCAAGGTCATGCACAGATTTTTGACTCGATTCTTTCTGAAGCGGGTGTTTTAGGTTTTGAATATGGATACAGCTCCACAGTTCCTGAAACTTTAACTATATGGGAAGCTCAGTTTGGTGATTTTGCGAACGGCGCACAAGTACTGATAGACCAGTTTATTAGTTCTGGTGAAAGTAAGTGGGGGCGGTTATCGGGACTGGTCATGCTCCTGCCACACGGAATGGAAGGACAAGGTCCGGAACATTCATCAGCCCGTCTGGAACGTTATCTGCAATTATGTGCTGACCAGAATATGCAGGTTTGCGTACCCTCTACTCCAGCACAGATATTTCACTTATTGCGCAGACAAGTGGTACGTGACTACCGTAAACCACTTATTGTTATGTCACCGAAAAGTTTATTAAGGCATAAAGCCGCTGTTTCGACTCTGGAAGATCTGGTTGATGGTCATTTCCAGACTGTTCTTTCCGAGACAGATACAACAATAGATGCAAAAAAAGTCACCCGTTTAATAATTTGCTCGGGTAAAGTTTATTATGATTTGCTAGAAGCTCGAACCCAGAACAATCCAGAGTGTGTCGCAATAGTCAGGATTGAGCAATTATACCCTTTCCCGATTCGAGACTATTCCTCGGAATTTACCAAGTACCCCAATTTAGAAAAACTAGTCTGGTGCCAGGAAGAACCTCAAAATCAAGGCGCCTGGTATCAATCACGGCATAATTTTTTTATATTCAAACCCGATCATGTGAAATTAATTTACTGTGGTCGCCAGGCATCTGCATCACCGGCTGTCGGTAATTTAGCCAAACATTTAGAACAACAAAAAGAAGTTGTAGAAACGGCTTTATACGGCCAAGCTGCTGCAGCAAGGAAAATATTATGAGCATTGAAATCCGCGTTCCAACCTTACCCGAATCTGTTGCAGATGCAACTTTAATCACCTGGCATAAACAGGTAGGTGACACTATACAGAAAGATGATAATCTGGTAGATCTGGAAACTGATAAAGTAGTACTCGAAGTACCAGCCCCTATTGCAGGCATACTGAGTGAGATACTTGTACAAGATGGCAGTACCGTCGTCAGTGGAGATTTACTGGCTAAAATCAACACTGAAGCAGCATCAGCAGCTCAAGAACCAGTGCAAGAACCTGTTAAAACTGACGTTGCGAGTAGTGATATCCCGTTAAGCCCGGCTGTACGGCGTATTATTTTTGAAAATAATATCGACCCTTCTCTGATTGCAGGTACAGGTAAAGGTGGCCGACTCACCAAAACTGATGTAATGGATTATTTAGCACAAAACACACCACCTCCGGCGCCCCCTGATGCAAAATCAGATGAACAGCCTGCACAAGAAAAAGAATCAATTATTAGCCGTGTTAGTCCTGTATTGAGCAGTAACGGAGCACGTCCTGAACAACGCGTACCTATGACGCGCTTACGTGCTAAAGTAGCGGAACGTTTATTGCAAGCGCAGCAAAATGCAGCCATGTTAACCACCTTCAATGAGGTGAATATGCAAAGCGTCATTGATCTGCGTAAGCAGTACCAGGAGCGTTTTATTGCTAAACACGATGTTAAATTAGGCTTTATGTCCTTTTTTATTAAAGCCTCGATAGAAGCACTTAAGCGCTTTCCTGCCATTAACGCATCCATTGATGGTCAGGACATCATTTATCATGGTTATTATGATGTTGGTATCGCAGTATCGTCTCCCCGTGGTTTAATAGTACCTGTATTACGCGATGCAGATCAGCTAGATTTTTCGGGTATTGAAAAGAATATTGTTGATTTTGGCCAGAAAGCCAAAGCCGGTAAACTTACTTACGAAGAACTCAATGGTGGCACTTTCACGATTACCAATGGAGGTATTTTTGGCTCTATGTTGTCTACTCCGATTCTAAATCCGCCTCAGTGTGCAATTTTAGGTATGCACGCGATTACCGAGCGAGCCGTCGTTGAAAAAGGGAAAATTGTTATTCGCCCAATCATGTACCTTGCTTTATCTTATGATCATCGTCTGGTAGATGGGCGTGATGCTGTGCAGTTTCTATATGCAATTAAAGAAGGTCTGGAATCGCCTGCTCATTTACTACTTAATATTTAAGTTAGGATCGCCTCATGTCTCAAAAAAAAAATGATTTCGATGTTATTGTCATAGGTGCCGGACCCGCAGGATATGTTGCGGCGACCCGCGCTACTCAACTTGGCCTTAAAACGGCTTGTATTGATAATTGGGACTCAAAAAAATCCACTCCTTGCCTTGGTGGCAACTATGTTAATGGGGGATGTATTTCTGCCGTTGCACTATTAGAGTCAGCTAAATTATTTCATCTAGCCAATCATGGTATTGCCAATCACGGTATTCTTGCAGACAATATCCGGGCTGATATTCCAAAAATGCAGAAGCGTAAGGAAGCTATAGTCGCCTTATTAAATCAACAGGTCGAAAAAATATTTATCGATAATAAAGTTGTAACCATTAAAGCCCAGGCTCAACTTATCAATCCAAATCGAGTAGAAATAATCCCCTTTAGTGATAACTTACCTAAAGTCATTACCGCTGATAAAATCATCCTTGCCGCAGGTTCTAGCCCTGTAGAGCTGAAATTTGCCCCGATAGATAATAAATTTATTATTGATGTGCAAAATGCATTAAGCTTACAAAGTGTCCCTAAGACACTGGGTATTATTGGTGCAGGCGCAATAGGTATTGAGCTGGCTGGTATCTGGAATAAATTAGGTACAAAAGTGGTTCTGCTTGAAGCACAGGAATCGTTTATGACTATGGCTGATCAGCAAATATCTGATGAAGCCTTTAAACTCTACAGCAAGCAAGGCATGGATATTCGCCTTGGCGCACGGGTTATTTCTACTAATGTTGAGCAAAACCAGGTAAATGTTGAATATGAAGATAGTCAGGGTCGGCATCAATGTCTTTTTGAAAAACTGGTAGTTGCCTCAGGCAGAAAACCCAACACAGAGACACTCATAGCAGCCTCTGCAGACCTGTTACTAGATGAAGAAGGCTTTGTGCATGTCGACGAGAATTGTTGTTCAACGCTGCCAGGTGTCTATGCTATCGGTGACCTGACATTATCCGGGCCAATGTTAGCGCATAAAGGAATTGAAGAAGGTATTTTTGTCGCTGAACTGATCGCAGGTCAGCAATCCCCCATCAATTATCACACTATTCCTAATGTCATTTATACCGATCCTGAAATTGCCTGGGTAGGTCAGACGGAACAAGACCTGCTTGCCATAGGCGAGAATATCAAGACCAGCAGCTTTCCTTTTAGCTCGACCAGTCGCTCGCAAATTAAGGGCACAACGTCAGGGATGGTGAAAATGATAATGCAGGCAGATACAGAAGTCATATTAGGTGTTCATATCATCGGCTTTCTGGCTTCTGAATTAATTGCCGAGGCTGTTTTAGCAATGGAGTTCTCAGCAACTGCAGAAGACCTGGCGCGAACAATTCATGCTCACCCGACACTCTCTGAAGCAATTCACGAAAGTGCTTTAATCTTAAGCGGGCGTTCATTACATATTTCCGTTTGATAGCCACAATCCAGCCAACATTGGCAAGTGATCTCCCCTAATTGCATGGATAGACATTTATGAATAAAAAAGATTGTGTATGCATTAAGTGTTGGTAATTACGTAAGGGGTTGTTTTAATTAACCGCACTTACAAGTGAAGCGCGGTTAATATAAAGGCACCGACATCTAACGCATACATAACCATAAAAAAGAACCTGAAGCCTTTACTTCTACTACTGCACCAATACCGGCACAGCACTTAACAATTTTTGCGTATACGGGTGTTCAGCATGTCTTAGCACTTGATCGACTGATCCATACTCAACAATTTTACCTTGATACATGACGGCAATCTCATCGGCTATTTCAGCGACTACGGCAAGATCATGAGTAATAAATAAATAACTGATATTTTCAGTTTGCTGTAGATGTTTTAATAATTCAATAATTTGTTTTTGTACCGAGACATCTAATGCTGAAGTCGGTTCATCGCAAACAATTAACTTAGGCTTAACGGCCAAGGCACGGGCAATACAAATTCTTTGTCGTTGCCCACCTGAAAATTCATGGGGATAACGATATAATGCAGTTTCGTCCAGGCCTACTTGTTTTAATAAGTCAGATACAATAGTAATGCACTCCTGCTCGTCTAACTCCGCGTGCAAAGTCCTGAGTCCTTCGGCAATAATATCCAGAACCAGCATTCTCGGGTTCATGGCTGCAAAGGGGTCCTGAAAGACAATTTGCATCGCTGAACGTTGTGCGCGGATCTCTTCACGTGAAAGTGACGCCAAATCTATTCCAGCAAACTCAACCTGACCAGCTGTGCTAGGAAGCAAATTTAATAGCCCCTTACCTAAGGTTGTTTTGCCACAACCGGATTCACCCACTAATGCCAAAGTCTTACCTGCTTCTAATGTAAAACTCACATCATCAACGGCTTTAACATAATCTACTATGCGCTTAAACAATCCTTTTCTGATGGGATAGTACACTTTAAAACCGGTTAATTTTAGAATAACAGTTGATTCTGGCTTTGCATTTTCTGCACGATAATTTATATCAGGCAAGGCATTGAGTAATTTTTGCGTATATTGATGCTGAGCATGACTAAAAATTTCTTTATTCTCTGCAACTTCAACAATACGCCCGGATTGCATCACTGCAACCCGATCGGCCATATTCGACACCAATGCCAGATCATGACTAATTAGCCATAAAGCCATGCCATTTTCCTGCTGAATTTTCTTTAATAATTGTAATATTTGCGCTTGAATAGTGACATCCAAAGCAGTCGTAGGTTCATCGGCAATCAATAAATCTGGCTCACCTGCCAGAGCAATCGCAATCATTACCCGCTGACGTTGCCCTCCTGACAATTGATGTGGATATTCATTGATGCGTCGTGGGGCATCAGGAATACCGACTTGCTCTAAAAGGAGCAGAACTTTTTCAGAGCATTGTGCTTTAGTTAAAGAAAAATGTAGCTGTATAGTTTCCGCAATTTGCTGACCGATGCTCATGACAGGATTGAGGGAGCTCATCGGGTCCTGAAATATCATGGCGACTCGCTGCCCCCGAACCTTGCATAATTCAGCTTCAGGAGTACGTAATATATCAATATCTGTAAGCTGTATGCTATCTGCTTTTAGAGTAGCTTGAGAAGGGTGTAGGCGGATAACCGAAAGTGCTGCCAGAGATTTTCCAGAGCCTGACTCTCCCACTAGGGCAAAGGTTTCACCTTTATTAATATTAAAGCTAATACCCTTAATAACAAGCTCTGTAGCGAAGCTTAACTGCAGATTCTCAACAATTAATAAAGGTGTGCTCATGATTGTATCCGTCTAGGATCAAAAGCATCTCGTACACTATCAGCAAATAAATTTGCCGCAAGTACCAGGGTAAACATAAACACAAAAGATGCAGCCAATGACCACCAGACTACCGGCTCCCGTGCCATTTCCAGGCGCGCACCGTTAATCATATTGCCCCAGCTATAAGTGGTCGGATCAACGCCAATATTGACGTATGACAACACTGCTTCAGCCAGCACTAAAGAACTAAAATCCAGTACCACAGAAATGAATACGATATGCATAACATTGGGCAGAATGTGACGGTACAAAATAGCATAGCGGGGAACACCTAATGCCTGTGCGGCTAGTACATATTCCATTTCTCGCAACTTTAAGGTTTCCGCACGGAGCATACGACACAGGCCGGTCCAGCTGGTCACACCTAAAATCAAACAGAGAAATAACAGGCGCATATCGGCTCGCGCCACTAGACTGGTAAACTGCTCCTGATTATTCGCCATATACACTTGTACCATTAGAATGGATGCGGCAATTAATAATACCCCAGGGATTGAGTTTAGCGTGGTATAAACATACTGAATAATATCATCTACCCAGCCGCGAAAAAATCCCGCTAAAATACCAAAAATTATAGCTAAAGGCAGCATAATAAGTGTAGTTAAAGAGCCTATCACCAATCCTGTGCGGATACTTTTAAGCGTCTGATAAAAAACATCTTCTCCCACTTTATCTGTACCCATTACATGATAATAAGTAGAAAGTTCCACTAACATATAACTGAGAGTACTCAAAAATAAAAGGGTAGAAAAAACCGTATTGACTGTTTTATTACTAAAACTTGTTTGTTGCCATAACCAGTGATAAGCATAAAAAAGGATTATGATAACGGCCACACCTTTAACAAAACCGATCCAGGCTTTATCTAATATATCAGCAATTTTTTCTGCTTGAACATCCTTTAAATGACTGCCCCCGTATTCTAAACGGGGATACCCCCAATAAGGCACCTGATCTGTGGCCATTATTAATTCCTTACTGTATAAATAAGCAGAAAAAGGGGCTGAATAACTTTTTTCCTGATGTAAACGTATCGGGTTGGCCCAATAATCTAATACACTGATAATTTCATTATTTTGACTGTCAGTCGGTCTAAAATGTATTGAGTCTAATAAACCAATAATCAGGAAAAATACCAGAAAAACCAGCGCAGTCATTGCTGTTCTGTTATGGGAAATTTTTTTCCATGGGCGTACAAAATGCTCTTTGCCGCGTAAACAGAAGAAAAGTAAGGTGATGACTGATATAAGTATATAAATCAGTGCATCAGTCCATAAAATGATCATAAATTTATATTTTGTAGAGCAGACTTTAGTCTGCTATGGACAATATTGAAAATCAGTATAATGAGATCTCAGCAATATAATACAAAAATGAGCTAATAAAGGGGGACTAATAGCCCTAACCTATAAGATTTATAGCATGTAAAAACTTATTTTACAGCAAAAACCAGGACATTGATTTCACAACGATTACTTAGCGTTAATTTTTAAACCAACCTGCCTTAGCTGCTGCAATGATATGATTCACGCATTACATGATTTTCCGATTCATCAGAAAACAAATGTACAATCCAGTGCTGTGCAACATTCAGCTTATTAATTTTCTTGATTACCCATAATTCTCAGCTATTCTTCGTTATTCCTGCATGCTTGTAACAGGAATTTCGCAGCTTAAGCAAAGATATCCGATAAAGCCTGTGCCCAGCTTGACTGGGTAGGTTTCGGGAATGACTGATTTTTTAGCATGCTGATGTTTTAAGTTTTATCCTATTACGGCTATGATCTCGAAGTAATCAGGAATAATTTTAAAACGTCATATTCCTGACCTATCACACCGGAAAACATGGGATCAAACTGGTTAACTTCCATCTACCTTTGCATTACTGCTCTTTTTTACTTTCAAATATAGCAAGTTGTTCAGCTGTTACCTGTTCTTGAAATTGATCTTTCCAGTCGCCATAAGGCATACCATAAACATATTCTCGCGCAGCATCATAATCCATAGGCACACTTTCTGCTTGTGCAGCAGCCATGTACCATTTTGCCAGACAATTACGGCAAAAGTCCGCTATATTCATTAAATCAATATTTTGTACTTCTGTATGTTCTTGTAAATGCGCTATTAATTGTCGAAAAGCCGCTGCTTCAAGTTGTGTTTGCGTATTAGCGTCCATGATTTTACCCCTGAATAAATATTTCATTCTAGCAGAAAGCCTTAGGAGTTCATGTACAAAAGTAAAAAAAACACCTACAATTACCCAATAATTTACTTATAAAACCTAACTTTAATTGATTATAAATTTTTACTTTAGATACTATGCCTTAGGCCGGGCTTTAATTGCTAGTTGCTTAAGTAAGCATACTCATTAGAATTTATATTCATTAGCAGATAAATGTATTGATTTTCACTCACCAGTCCCCACTTCTCTTTTCATGAATAAACTACTTTTTGATTTTTTCCCTATTGTCCTGTTTTTTATTGCCTATAAGACTTACGACTTATATGTTGCCACTGCTGTTGTTATTGCTGCAACCTTTGTGCAAGTTGCGTATAACTGGTTTAGACACAAAAAAATAGAAACCATGCAATGGGTTACTTTAGGCCTAATGGTCGTCATGGGTGGAGCGACTATATATTTGCAAGATGAGCAATTTATCAAATGGAAACTAACCATTATTGAATGGCTATTTGGCGGAGTATTACTTGGCAGCCATTTTATCGGCAAAAAAACCATTATTGAAAAAATGATGGGGGCTAATATAGAATTGCCAAATAAAATCTGGTCCATTTTAAATTTTGTATGGGCGCTATTCTTTATTAGTGTTGGCTGTATCAATATTTATGTGATGTTTAATTACGATACGGAAACCTGGGTTGATTTTAAAACTTTTGGAGTCCCTGCATTAATGGCGGTCTTTATTTTGCTACAGGTTATTTTCATGTATCGGTTCATGCCTGACTCCGAACCTGAATCAAAGGAATAATTATCATGTTATACGCTATCCTAAGCGAGGATATTGCTGATAGTCTGGAAAAAAGAATGGCTGCACGCCCTGCTCACCTACAGCGCTTGCAAGACCTTCAGAATGAAGGCCGCCTCATCATCGCAGGCCCGCACCCTGCCATTGACAGTAATACACCAGGAGATGCCGGCTTTACTGGCAGTCTGGTCATTGCCGAATTTGATAGTTTAGTGCAGGCAAAAAACTGGGCTGAAAATGACCCTTATATCGATGCAGGTGTTTATGCAGAAGTTTCCGTTAAACCTTTTAAGCAGGTATTCCCCCAATGACCGTTGATTTAATTAAATCATTACTTACAGAATCATTAACACCCGAGCAACTTGAAGTAGCCGATAATAGCCAGGCTCACGCTGGTCATGCCGGCGCTCGAAGTGGTGGTGGCCATTATCATGTGCGAATTGTATCCAGTGCTTTTGAAGGTAAATCATTAGTACAACGCCACCAACTAATTTATAAAGCCCTGGGCGATTTAATGAAACATGAAATTCATGCCCTGGGTATAGATGCTTTCACACCAACCGAGTCACACTAGAGGAAAATGACCATTATGAAATTAAAAGTAATCCCTTTTTTACTAGCAGGATCTGTTTTACTAACTGCTTGCCAACAAAATGCCAATAACATTACTTCACCTAGCATTCAGAAAGAAGATGCAGTTGCGGTTGTTAATGGTCAATATATCAGCAAATTTGCACTGGAAACGTTAACCGAAGAAGTTAGTGAACGTGCTCGCGGACAAAAAATTCCGACTGATAAACTTATAGACGAACTCGTACGACGTAAGTTATTAGTTCAAGAAGCTGAAAGCAAACATCTTGATCAGGCACCTGAAACTCTAGAGCGTCTAGCCATGATGAAAAATGCTCTGTTATCACAGCTTGCCATTGAAGATTACATGAAGGCAAACCCTGTAACAGACTCTGAACTAAAAGCTGAATATGACAAACAAATCGCTGCAGTTGCTGGAACAGAATATAAAGCACGCCATATTTTAGTTGCTGATGAGAATGATGCTGTACTCATCATTGCTGAACTAGATAAAGGTGCTGATTTTACAGAATTGGCTAAAACCAAATCTACCGGCCCGTCTAACACAAAAGGCGGCGATTTAGGCTGGTTTTCAGCCCAACAAATGGTTCCACCTTTTTCAGCAGCAGTGGTTGCATTGGAAAATGGCAAGTATACAAAAACACCGGTTAAAACTCAGTTTGGCTGGCATATCATTTTACGTGAAGATTCAAGAGAGCAAACACCACCTCCATTTGAAGCGGTTAAAGCTCAGATAGAACCTTTGGTTCAAAGACAAAAAATGACGACTTATCTTGATTCATTACGTAAGGACGCAAAAGTTGAAATCCTTATTCCAATCGAACAACCTGAACCAGTAGCGGTTATTGAAACAGTAACTGAGGAAGCAACCCCAACAACTGTCACTGTCACTGACACAGTAGAAGAGATAACACCAACAACTGATACTGTCACTGAAACAGTAGAAGAATTAGATGAAGAAGCAGTACCGACCACAGAGTAATATTGTTTAACCCGTCACACAAAAAAACGGTTGCTAACCCTTTATAGGGTTTGCAACCGTTTTTGCTCTTATACACATGAGTAATACCGTAGATACAAAGTCTAGCCGTATCCGCTATAAATTCTAGGGAGGCACAAAATTTCCCTGAGATTTTTCTTCAATCAGCTGTGCAAGAGAAGGCAGTTTGAATTCTCCGCTAACTCTGTCTCGAATATAATCATAAGTTCTCACC
>Ga0208648_1001159_pt1 | contig 22754 bp, 16 predicted proteins | sample AntAceMetag02UKL_FD_184772 | JGI IMG/M metagenome (GOLD analysis project Ga0208648, IMG submission 184772) | Saline lake microbial communities from Ace Lake, Antarctica - Antarctic Ace Lake Metagenome 02UKL (SPAdes) (version 2) | ecosystem: Environmental > Aquatic > Non-marine Saline and...
GGGGGAGAGGGTAGGACTGGTTGGAGAGTCAGGATCAGGCAAAAGCTCACTCGCGAAAGCGATCCTTCGTTTGCACGAGTTCAACTACTCACTGCTGACAGAAGGCGGAATCTTCTACAAGGGAGAAAATCTGCTTGGAATGGACGCACACGGGATAAATTCCATCCGTGGCAATGAAATATCAATAGTATTTCAGGATCCTCTAAGCAGTATGAACCCAATGTTCAAAGTGCGTAAACAAATTGCTGAAGTTTTAATTCACCACAAGGGAGTATCACATTCCGATGCGGATGATTTGATTTATGATACATTTCGAGAATTACACCTTACGCCTCCTGAAAGGTTTATGAATGCCTACCCATTCCAGTTATCAGGTGGACAATGCCAGAGGGTAATGATTGCAATGGCATTAATCACCGTTCCTAAATTGCTCATCGCTGATGAAATCACCAGTTCCCTTGACGCTATTATTTCAGAAGAAATCCTCGAACTCCTGGACAGTTACAGTCGTAAACAGGGTACTTCCGTACTAATGATCAGCCATAACTTGCATACCGTAAGAAAGTTTGTCGATAGAATCGGGATTCTTTACGCTGGTCAACTGGTAGAATGTTTGAACTGTTATTATCTTCCCGAGCGTGCCTGGCATCCTTATACGCGCGCCTTGTTTTATTGTGCCGATGCGAAACGCGATGAGAAAGGAAGATTCAAATCGATTGACGGATATCCGCCGAAACCGGAGATGAATATCAAGGGATGTCCTTTCTATTCAAGATGTGAATACCATACTGATATATGCCGCGAAGAAATGCCAAGCTCAGAAACTGAAACAGGGGATTGGGTAAAATGTCATCATGCAGATCAAATCAGGAATGAACAGTGAGTTCCAGCATGCTGCTACAAACGGAGAATCTCACGAAAACCTACCTCCGCGTATCTCCCATTACACGGAAAGTTCGCCGGGTTCATGCTGTCAAGGACATCAATTTCTCAATTCCACATAATTGTATCTATGGTTTGATCGGCGAGACTGGGCATGGTAAATCAACTTTCGGAAGATTGGCACTCGCTCTTGAAACTCCGACAAGCGGTAAGGTCTTTTTCGATGGTATTGAGCTGACGGCCTTGTCAAAGAACAAACTGAGAAAGCTCCGCCCCAAATTTCAGATGGTTTTCCAATCGCCGGATTCTGCGCTAAATCCGAAACAGAGAATAAGCGAAATAATCGGTTATCCACTCCGCTTTCAAATGGGTTATTCACGGAGACAGGTAAACTGGGCAGTACGTGAAATGTTAGAGAAAGTTCAGCTTGATATTCGTTATGCTGAGTCATACCCCCGTGAACTTTCAGGAGGTCAAAAGCAACGGGTAGAGATTGCGAGAGCGTTAAGCCTCGGACCGAAATTCCTTGTAGCTGACGAACCGGCTTCATCTCTTGATGCATCCATTCGTGGGCGGATTCTTAATCTATTGTTGAAATTGAAAGAAGAACATTCGCTGACAATTCTTTTCATTGGCCATAACCTGGAGGTGATAGAATCTATCTGTGATACAATTTCGGTTATATACAAAGGCAGTATCATAGAAACAATCGCAGCCGATAAAATCCGGTTTGAATCACGTCACCCATATACTAGGGCACTTTTCGGTCATTTCAGATTAAAGACGCTGAATCCCGAACCATCCTCAGCCGCAAAAAGGAAAATAAATGCAGTAGAAGAAGAAACAACCGGATGCCGTTTCAGTTGGCAATGTCCCTTCGTCGGTGACAGGTGTTGGAAAGATTTTCCGGAGCTGACCAAATTTAATGCCGGTGAAGTCAGATGTCATTTCTTCGAGGAAATATGGTAATCGAATCACAGTTTCTATTGCATTGATTCATCTGATTCAGGGGGTTGTCATTCTCGGGCTTGACCCGGGAATCCATGCTCGAATTCAATGCAAATGGTGGATTCTCGGGTCAAGCCCGAGAATGACCGAGCACCACAAAAGCATTTAAACTAATCCATTATTTGACTCTCTGGAAAAATAAACAATGAGAAATCGACCGGTATTGTACATATTATTTCTTCTATGACTAAGAAACTGATTGATGAATTCATGGTTTAGAATGAAGCACCTTATAATAAATACATCTCGAACTATAGCTATTCAGAACAACTATTTACTGCAAAATATGAGCAACTACTTTTTTGCAATAACGTTAGCCTTGCTGTTTTTACCAAGTATTTGCATCAGCGAAACCACCTCTAAAGAATGGTCGCTGAATAGAAAATCATTTTATCCTGGGTTGAACGCTTTAAAGTCTCCGGAAACCTCTGAATCTTCTACACAAACTTCATTATTCCTAATGATGAATTACCGAATGCTTCCACAATTTTATTCATTCTCAGATTCGAATAATACATCTGGAAGATCGCATGATTCGGGAATAGTAAACAGGGCTGTATTTGATATGAAATATAGTTTGCGAACAACCGTATCAGATTTTCTTCATATTTATTCATCACCTGCCCGGATGACCAAATCGGATGCTTTTATTGCAGGCGGAATAATAGCATTAGGTGGAGTGATTTACTTGTATGACCAGGAAATCCACGACATGCTGAACCGCAACCGCTACGAGCCATTTTACGAGCCAGTCCGTAAAGTCGGCGAATTCTTTGAGCCAATCGGCTACATGGGATTCACAAACAAATATTTATTCCTTTCGTTATTTACCGGGTACATCTTTGGTGTTGAACCTATGGTGAATATTCCAGCAGATATCCTTGAATCGTATGCTATCTCCGGGGTTGTTAAGAATGGATCTAATATCGTTGTTGGCAGGAGGCGCCCCGAGGCGGGTGCTGGACCGAGGAGCTACAAATTCATGGACGGTACATCCTTTCCCTCGGGACATTCACTGAATATAGTCCAGATGGCAAGCATATTATCCTATCATTGTGATAATCCGGCTTTCAAAATTGCTGCTTATAGCGCGGCTACTACAGTATGTTTACAACGAATTACCAGTGATGCACATTGGCCCTCGGACGTTTATTCGGGCGCGGTGATTGGTTGGTTTATTTCACATGAGTTGCTGAAACTCAAAAGAAACCGGAAGCTCTCAATATCCCCTGCATTCGGTGACGACACCCGAAATATTGGTATAAGGATAGGGTACAGGTTTTAAGGATTCTTTTGTGTACGGAAACCTGCCGTGTCATTCCTGCGAAGGTTCAAGGGAAGCTACTGCGGTTCAATAATGATTTTGTTGATGTGATTTAGAAAAGTCTAAATGCATTTAATACGAACCTTACTTGCCTTATTGTTTCAGAAAGGTATAGATTAAGTAAACAAACAAATCTCACAACCGTCAATTCTTCAGATTCCGAACACTGTTCAAGGAGAATGATCATGCGTAATACAATCCTGTTATCCACAGTCATTTGTTTTACAGTAATGACGAGTTCAATTCTCATAGCCCAGGATCACGAAAACGTCGAACAGATCGGAAGGATATACAATCAATGGGACAATGCCGAGGATGTTGTCATTGTCGGTGAAATGGCTTACTTGGCAGTGGGAGTTTCCGGACTGCAGATTGTGAACGTATCCAATCCGGAAAATCCTGAGATTGTCGGTTATTGGGATGATAATCCGGGGTATGCCAAGGGTATTGCGGTTTCTGGCGATAATGCTTACATAGCGGATGGAGGAAGCGGTTTGCGCATAATCTCCGTTGCTAACCCCGAACATCCGGAAGAAGTGGGATACTTTGATACACCAGGGGATGCAAGGAGTGTCACTGTTTCCGGTGATTATGCATTCATAGCGGACTACAATGGTGGTTTGCGTATCTTCTCAGTTGCTGATCCTGAAAATCCAGAACAAGTGGGATACTATTATTCACCAGGTTTTACGTGTGATGTTACGGTTTCAGGTGATTATGCTTATGTAGCGATAGGTACTCAAATATGGTATGAGGGTAGTTTACGTGTTGTCTCAGTTGCTGACCCTGAGCATCCGGAAGAATTGGGATTTCTAAATACATTTTCTGCCAATCGTGTTACGGTTTCAGGCGGCTTTGCTTACATAGCGTGCGAGTGGGAGCAATTGTATGTCATCTCTGTTTTAGAACCTCATAATCCTGAATTCATGGGATACTTAGATATTGAGAGTAGTGATTTTGGCATCGCAATTTCCGGTGATTATGCGTACGTAGCGGAAGCTGGATTGCGTGTCATTTCAATTGCCGATCCTGAAAACCCGGAAGAAGTAGGATTTTATAGAACACCGGGAAATGCTTATGATGTCACGGTTTCCAATGACTATGCATACGTAGCTGACAGAGGAGGTGGATTGCGTGTCATCTCAATTGCTGATCCTGAAAATCCGGAAGAAACGGGATTCTATGATACACAGGGAAGGATTAATGGTGTTGCGATCTCGGGCGATAATGTTTTCGTAGCTGACCATGATAACGATGTACGTGTTATCACAGTTGCCGATCCTGAGAATCCGGAAGAAGTGGGATTCTGTGATACACCGGGATGGGCTTATGACGTGGCGATCTCAGGTGACTATGTTTACGTAGCAGACTGGTTAAGCGGTTTACGAGTAATCTCCATTGTCGATCCTGAAAATCCAGAAGAAGTGGGATTCTATGATACAGACGGGTATTCCTGTGGCGTTACGATTTCAGGCAACTATGCCTACGTAGCGGACTGGACAAGAGAATTGCGTGTCATCTCTGTCGCTGATCCTGAGAATCCTGAAGAGGTGGGATTCAATGATCCACCATTAGGATATGTCTATGATGTTACGGTTTCCGGCGATTACGCTTACGTTGCAAAAGGACTTGCTGGTTTGGGTGTAATCTCCATTGTAAATCCTGAAGATCCGGAAGAAGTGGGATACTGTGATACTGAAGGATTGTCTTTAGGTATCACTATTTCCGGCGACTATGCTTACATAGCAGACGGAGCACATTTAGAGGACAATGAAAGCGGTTTACGTGTCATCTCCGTTGCTGATCCTGAACATCCGGAAGAAGTGGGATACTATTATTCGCCAGGGTCTGTTCAAAAAGTCGCGGTTTTAGGTAACCATGCTTACTTAGCGGATTATTATGGTGGTTTACGTGTCATCTCCGTTGCCGATCCTGAAAATCCGGAAGAAGTGGGATACTATAATACCCCAGGGCATGCATGTGGAGTTGCCATATCGGAAGATGGATTGATATATGTTGCAGATTACACAAATGTGGGTATTTACCGCTTTACCGATCCTGATGGAGTAGATAATAAACATTTTTCATTCTTTCCAGTCAAGTTCAGTTTGTCTACGCCCTACCCCAATCCCTTCAACTCAACAACAATAATCAGCTATGGATTACCACATCCGGGTCATATATCGCTGCAGGTGTATAATACATTAGGACAAAATGTAAGCACATTGTTTGAAGGCAATAAACAACCCGGCATCCACACCACGAACCTGGCAGCCAACAATCTTCCGTCAGGATTATACTTTTTACGATTGAAAGCATCTGACCAAGTGTTTACTCAGAAGGTTATGTTGATCAAATAAAACGATCTATGTCCTGATATAAAAGCATAACAACAGAAGGTATTTAGAAAGCCGAATTCCCTACCGACAGTTCTTATGCCTGCCAAAACAAACATTAGTGCTATCTTGAAACAGATGTATTGCCTGAAGCCACAATTTTAACTTTGGTGCATTAGACTGCCTGGTCAAAACACAATCAAGTATGCTAAATCAATGATGCGCAGCTTGATTATCCGAAACACATATATTCGGCCTGCGCAAATATGTGCTTTCGATTGGATTCATGTGGAAAACCACCGGCTTGACGATGATCATGCATCAATTTGATCTTGGTGAAACCGGAAAGCCATAAATGAAGAAGCGATCAGCACTTTTCCACCGTGGTTATTTTTCTTACGTTGTAATAGCCAACTGATGACAGATAATTTGGATTTCAAGCACGAGTTGCTGGCAGGAGCGGAAGGAATCAATGATCTTTGTTGCGAATAGCCAAATTGACTTTGTAAAATTTGAAGTTATATGCGAAATCGCTGTGGTTCAATAATAACACGGCGGATGGGATTTTGACTCAACGCAGCCAGGATTTTGTGAGCCGGTAGCAAACCGGTACACTTACAGAATCAGCAATCTCTGGAAAGCTCGTTAGATGAACCGTTATCTTCTTCAATTCCTTTCAGCTTGCTCAGGACTACTTCTTCTGTGGTTTTCGCCGACAAATGGTCAACTTCTAAAAATCCCCAAACTCAATGAACTGGTAGCTGATACATTAGTTATCCAGTTAGACTCCACTGTTCATGCTGATTTGGATAATCCCAAAGTTTCGGTAATCGATAACCGTTCGATTCCAGGGACGGTGATGACTATCGATCAGATAAAAAAGCTCAGATTTATTCCCGTTGACCGTTACATGGTTCTGGATAAGCCACTGGATCAAACAATTTCTGAGCGATGGAATCTGGATAATCGGCAGACTGATTTTTCGCTCAACATTGATAAAATTTCAATCTGGTATGATCGCGATTTGATCTTTCGGAAAGTGATGGTGCTCAACGGTTATAGCAGGTTGGAGAATGGGGTGGGTAAAACCCTCAAAGAGTGGCAATGGGAATACCGGAAACGTTTCAAGGCGAAGAAAGCAGCCAGTATTGCAGGTGGTGTTATAAGCGATTGGATGGACGGACAATATGCCGCACTCCAGGGCGATATCCCCACTATACCAATAGAGCCGCACTTATATAAACGTCAATGCCAGGTCTGGACTGATAATATCCTGTTAAGGGATGGATTCATCATAGATACTCGTCTATCACTGAATTATCCTATTGATCAGCTTGATACGTATTACCGAAAAATCTCCAGCCTGTATTACCGGAAATCATCCAAACATGAATCAATAGCGTTTGGAGGACGGGATTTACACTGGTATAAAAGATTGAATTCTTTGTTTATAGCGCGAATTAACGGAACTGCGAGAATTGGTTTTAACAATTTCGAAAAAGACAAGTTTGATCATGTAGATTTTATAAATATACTGCTGTTGAATGCAAGCGGCACTGCGGTTATTGAATATCGTCCACCGTTCCATAAATGGTTTTACGCGGGATTCGGGATTCATCAATCCTATAATTTCCTGCCAACAGTAATTGACCAGATGGATACCGGTATCGTTTTGACACTGGGGGCGGTGTTTCCATGAAACCGAAATTAAAGAATCTACTTACTGTAATATTCCTCATATTCGCATCAAGTCTCCATGCAGCCGGTATATCAGGTTATGTGGCTGACCATGAGACTGGTGAAACAATCATTGCGGTAAATGTTGTGGCGGAACGATTTCGCAAAGGCGCATCTACTGATCTGGATGGATTTTTCGTCGTATCAGGCCTACCAAAACAGAATATTGTGCTTGTTTTCTCTCACCTGGGATATGAACAAACCAGTCAAACAGTTGACCTCAATAAAGGCGATGTGTTTCTGGGAACAGTTCATCTGCAGCCTGCTGCTATTCAAAGCGAGGCAGTGGAGATCCGGGTAAAACGTGAAGAAATTATAGATAAAGACCTCGATATTGCCAGTTTTGAAATTGACCCGATTGTGCTGACTGAAGTACCTCAATTCAATCAGGATGTGTTCCAATTAGTGAAACTTTCACCCAGTGTTACAGTCAGCGATCCATTTTCACCCCAATATTATGTCAGGGGGAGCGACCCCAGTGAAAACATGGTCCAGCTTGATGGTATGACCATATATAATCCACATCACCTGATCAGTCTTCAAGCCGTTTTTAATCCTTATGCCATCAAGAATATAGAGATGCTGGTAGGTGGTTTCAGTGCTGAATACGGGGGACGAAACGCTTCAATCTTGTCAATTACCTCGCGAGAAGGACATAAGGAAGAATTCAAAGGTGAATTCAGCGCTAATACATCAGGATTTGTAGGTGCCACCGAATTCCCCATTGCCGGTGGTGGCACGGCGATGATTTCAAGCCGGTTCATGACCTCGCTTCTCAGTAGAGTGTTACTGAACATGCCGAACTATATGGGTGATTTTAACGCTGCAAGCCGCTTCAATATTGGTAAGACAAAACTCTTGATGTCCACATTTTACGCTCGTGATTACATGGATTATGATATTGGACGTCTTTCAATTTATATTGATGAAGACTCCGGGCTTCGCGATTTCAGCGCTGGATTTCTTACTTCCACCAATAACTATGCGGGTGGGATTAAAACCAGATCGGTTTTGTCACCAAGCCTGATCCTGGAATCACACGTTTACTACTCCGGATTCGATGTGGATAACAAGACATTCCTTTCACTGGAAATCGAAGATGATGATAACGAAGATAATGTGGATATTGCGCTTGACTATAAGACCGGCATCTATAATAAAATATCAGATATGACTACAAAGAGTGATTTGGTTTACTATGCACCACTTAACCAGGAATTGAATATCGGTGCGGAACAGAATTACTACCAATTCGAGAATAAAACCGGGCTTTCGTATGATAAGGATTTGTCCAGTAAAAGCAACTCAACACTTCAATCATATTTTATCCAGGACAAAGTTAAACTGGGAAATGTATTATTGAAAGCCGGATACCGAAGCGCCCGATTTACGCCAGAGAACAAATGGCGTATAGAGCCACGTGCATCTCTGGCAATTAGGATATCCAAATTGACTTTTAAAGCAGCATGGGGTGAGTATTGCCAGTACTTGACTGCAATGAACACGCAGGATTATGAGTTCAGCCAGTTTGTTGATTATTATTATCCCCTCTCAAACCGTAATCCCCTCAAGTCCACGCATTATATCACGGGGGTAGAGGGCAATATCAATGAAAACCTGGATTTCTCACTTTCAGGTTATTACAAAGAATTGAATGACTGTTATCGTTTTGATTACAACAATTCTTTGCAATCTATATATGGTCTTAATGCCGCTCTCGAGCAGGGTAGTGGTGAAGCGTGGGGCGCAGAGCTTCTTTTTAAAGGAAAAACAGGCAGGTTGTCCGGCTGGACAGGATACTCATATTCACGTTCCACACGGAGTTTTCCATCAATACTTAACGGTAAAGATTACCTGTTCGATGGTGATCAGACTCATAGTTTCAAAGCTGTTCTACTTTATAGCCTGACGCGTGATATTACCGCCAGTACAATATTGCAGCTTACCTCAGGCTTTCCCCGAACCTGGGAAACCGGGTATATGAGCAAATATTCTTATTACCCGTTGTATAATGACTATGCCTCATATCCTGTGACTATCACAGCGGAGAAGAATAACGTTCGTTTCCCAAGACGTGTCCTTTTGGACCTGGGATATAAAAAGAGGTTAAGGGAAGGATTTGGCGCCAACCTGGCTGAATTTTTCGGTTCACCTGAAGCCTATTTCACTATGAAAGTGCAAAACGTATTGTTCTTAAGGCGTAATCCAATATTTTATATGTATATACCTGATATCGGTCATTATGGATTCGACGTGGAATGGGTGCCGATTGTCAGTGTCGGATACAACATTAAATTTTAAGAGAATCGCATGAAAAAAGTAACTGAATATATTTTCCTGTCTGTACTGTCAGCTATGGCAATAGTCAGTTGTGACGGTTACCTCGATCCCGGACCACAGCCTACCAGACTTTTCGATGTGGATTTTGAACCAGGATTCAATATTATCGGCGTGTTGCGGGTTGATGGAATGGAGGGGAGTTCGTTTGTGCATGTCGAACGGGTTTATCATATCGAAGAGGTTGAGGATGAGTTCGAACCAACCATTGAGGATGCCTCAGTTGTAATAACTGACCTGCAAAGTGGAATCAGTACAGAATTTTTTTATGAAAGCCGTGAAGAAGAGTTTATGAATTACACGGACTCCTTGTTTTTACCAAAAATAAACCGGGAATATAGTATCAGGATTGCTGGCGCCGACCTTCCCGAACTTACCGGAACTACGGTGGTGCCTTCTGTACCGGTGATTGATTCATCTTCAGTCGCCATTTCAAGTGATAAATGCAAGTTTACAATTCTGGGCTGCAATGATGCGTTTATGTATGACGTGGTACTTGTCACGCTCAATAGTGAAGGCTTGATAGGTTTGATGCAACGAATTATTGCTACTGATGATCAATCAGTTGAGGCATCTTTTGATCTGGACCCGGATTATGGAACGATTCAATGGGCTGAAATCTACGCCTACGATGAAAATCTGGCGTTCTACCTGAATGTGTCGATGACTATCAAACCTCAATCATACCAGGAAACAGCCACCACTGTTAATGGGGGATATGGTTGCTTTGGATCTGTGGTACAAAGTGTCTTTTTCTTTTAAAGATGCAAATTCTGGAAACCATGATTTCGGATAGTGTTATACTAATGCGTCTGAAAACATCTGACCAGGTGTTTTCACAGAAGGTTATGTTGATCAAATAAATTGATCTAAATCCTGTTGGAGATATCTGATCCTAAATTCGGGATAAAATCTTAAGAATTTTCTTTCTTTATCAGCCAATTTCCATATATTTCCGCAACATCCTCAAAAGAGGAATTTTCAGTCGAGGCGATTTTCACGTCACCGTGAGCCATTGTTATGATCGCATCAAGATTTACCTTGTCCTGGTACGGCTGAGATTTGTTTACCCGCTGTACTGACTTTTCAGCATCTTCAAAGACCTCTTCAAGCGGTTGGTTTACAAGCTCAATTGTTGCGTCTGCCGAGAAAGGTTCCCCTGTCAATTCTTCTACCAACTGGAGGAAGTTTTTTGAATTACCGGGTTTCCAGTAGATTTCTGCCAGGTCGGGTCCGATTTTAGGATTATCTGTTATGAAACCATCTCGCTCGAGAAAAAAGGCGCGTGTCTGGTAAACTGCCATCATTGCGAGCACGTAGGCATGGTAGTAAGCCGAAGAATCACTCTCCAGCAGGTGTGGGACACTCAGGATCGGACGGCTGTCGGAGGGCATGAAACTCATGGTTTGCTCGATATCGCGCCCCACTTCAAGGATAGACTCCGCGTTAAGTTCTGCTTCATCCATTTCATAAATCGCTCTTTCAAAATAGGGAACAATCATCAATTTACGAAGGAGGTTTGAACGAAATTTTTGCTTGTCCTCGAGTATCTTTTTAATCAGGTCAAAGGGTATGGGATTGCCGTCTTTGTTCTTTGAATAAAGTGTCAACCAGTCAGCATCATTGACTATGCTGTCGAGGAACATGGACTGAGTTTCGGCAAAAGCGATTGAAGTAGGCGCAAACTCCTGGGAAAAACAGGGCGAAGGCATACGGATATTGGAGAAATGCGCCGCATGTCCACCCTCATGGAAAAATGTCTCGATAGCACGTTGCCCGCTTCCCATCTGACCGGGAACGGCATTGGCGGTGAAATTGATCTTTGCAGGACGGAATTTACCGTTATCTATGAAAGCGGGGAATGGACCATGCATAAAACCATTCTCATACTTCCCTTTACGTTCCATGAGATCAATGGTCAGTGTTGCACCGCGATAACGTATTCCCATTGCTGCAAAAGAACGCCCCCAACGGAGCAGAGCATCCTCAAAACGCATATAAGGGTCTTTTTCAGCGGTCAGATCTCCTGAGGTAGCATAATCGAAATTCCATGGTTGAGCTGCATCTTCACCATTCTCGCTTATCACTTTCTCTACCGCCGCCTTGCAAACCTCTTTTGTGTTAGCCGCGAGATGATCGAGCAGGTGGAAAAGTTTCTCCTTTGAAAAGCCCTCATTTACCTGTACTCTCCACTCATAGAAGTCAGTATATCCCTGCAAACGTCCTAAACGGTTGCGCTCTTTGATTATATCGACAAGCCCATTATCAAGAACGAAATTCTCAATACTACGCAGTCCCTCCCATGCAGCTTTGCGCTTTGCCTCATTCTCATCTGTCTGAACAATAAGCCTTAATTGTACAGAACTGGCAGATACAAATTCTTTTGTTTCCGGATCGATATATCCAAGTTTCATGTCTCGCCGGGCTCGTGCCAATTCGCCTTCCATGGCGATGATTTTTTTTTGAACCTCTTTGGCTTCCTCGTTTTCGATAGCATTCGCTTCAAAGAAACGTTTCCAGCCCTGAAACCCAATTCTTTCATCTTCAGTCAAATCATCACGTTCCAGTTCAAGACGGATTTTTTCAAGAAAACTTGCATCGGAAATTAATTCTTTCAACTCTAATTCTTTTGTTTCGAATTCTCCATCAACGGCATCTTTTAGAGCCATTTTGGCTGACCAGAATGCATCTTCTCTTTCAATATGACGCTTGAGATATTGGTTGTTCAATTCGGTAAAAAAAGACATGCTGCCCCTCACAATAAGTAAAAAAAGTTAAAACCTGTATGCTTGAATTACTGAAGGTATGAAAGTCTGTAAGTACAAATACAGGTTCAAAAACACAGTGTTCTCTGTGACTCTATCTCTAAACTGGAAAAGACAAAAACCAAAAGATTACAAGATACAAGTATATTTAGGATATACAGGATTTTACTTTGCGTCTTAGCGCGAAACAAATTGGTTAAATATGTTATATATTTAGAAAATATGCATTAGAAATCAAGTTTTATTTCCATCTCGATTTCATTCGCCGGTTCAATATTTCCATCAAAAAACGTCCCTGGAAGGAATCGAGCAGCTTTGAAATGTGTATTGATATTCTTTGTCATCTTATAAATTAAAGTGACATCCCACTCGTCACCTATAGCATTACTAACATCGTCAGGAACCTCAGCGGCGGTGTACATGAACCATTCAATTTCAAGTTCCCAGGCACGCCACTCCACTTCAAATGCCGGTCTGATAATCTGGATATTTGTGCCGCCCTTACCCATCCGTTCGCCACCATACAGATGATCATAGAATCCAGATCCGATACGTTCCTCGCCGAAAATTTCCCCCGGACGATAATTCTGATAATCGCTTCGAAATGTCTCATCTTCCGGTGTAGCTGGATTGTCACCTGTTCCATAATGGTAACTGCCTTTAATCTTGACCTCAATACCACCCTTAAGCCACCATTTCACATTCAGGTCAGAATAGAAGGCATATCCATTATAATTGACCCGGTTTCCGATTACAGGATCGATATGTCCAAACTGACGGGCGTATTCGCCCCTGTACCGTATCCGGTCAATATTTAGAACATTCAGCGAGTAAGGCAGTTCACCTTCAGAATAAAATCCGGCAAATTGCTTCATGCTTGAAATACGTGGATTATCTTCCCCTTGATACTGCGAAAAGAAATATGGTCGAATGAACTGACGGGCAAGGTAATGAGTCGGATCAGTATCCATTCGCAGGATGATACCGTATAGATTATTGTTTTCACGTTGATCGATACGCCGTTCAGGACGACGGGGACGAGCAAGAAATGATTCAATGAAATAAACGTCCATTCCCCAGTCTATCCAGCCAGCATGTCCGAGCACCATATCCAGCTTTGCGCCGTCATAAGCATCGGGAGCATCATCACTGTTTCGGTCTATTATCAGTCCGCGGCTCATACTAAAATACTGCCTGCCAACCCTGAGCCATGTTGGAGTTAATTCGCTGATAAAAGACACCGGTATATCAAAGAAAACATTGTTGATATAAATATCACCTGATTCACCTGGTTGCTGATCATCATTCGACTGGTTCGGCGCATTTGTTCGCAGTCCCCAGCGTGAATCATTCTCGATTTCAAAATAGACGACTGCCGGATTAAAACGGGCAATGGCGTGTAATCGGGATCTATGACGGAAGTCACGCAGGTAGTACATATTCTGTTTTGTGTCAAGCGCGAAATTTTCTTCTAACACTCGCTGGACACGTACCTGTCCACCGAATTCAAATTCCACCGCAGACGAAAGGGCTATAAAAAAAAGAGAAAATGAAACTACTAACAATATTTTAAATATGAGTCTCAATTTCTGCTCCCGTTAGATGATCCGGGAGTAGGCAGCATGAGATCCCAATTATTGGTTCCATCCGGGAACCGTCCCAGGCTCCATTTCTCGCCAATCTCTCCAAACACCTTGTGGTCAGCAGGAGATCCGTCCGGCAGTGACAATACTATTTCTTCTCCAGTATCATTCAAGCTAAAATCAACCAGATCAAATACTTGAAAATCACCTGCGGGAAGAACACAAGATTCAGGGAATAATGTCTTACTGATATTCGCTGCATCATCACTTAATCCCCAACCCTTCAGATCGATATCACGGTGTGACTTGTTACAAAGTTCAATCCAATCGGGATTGCCATTGATGTAGATCTCATTTATCAAGACCAAGCCTCGCGCCTCAGTACTCAATGATTCCGGGATCAGGGGATTCTGTTCGTTGTTGCGAGTAGTACATCCGGTAATAAAAATGATCACCATCCCACAACAGAGCGAATATTTTAGAAACAATCGCAACTCACGTAAGATTATATTTGTTGTGTTCACTGTCAGCATCTGCTGTTCAATAGTCCTTGAGTATTTACTTTATATCAGCTTCTATTCAAATTTTTCGCGTTTTTTTTGCAGTTCAGAGCCGTGTTGTATTTTGCTCCGGATCTCATTGAGATCAAAAGCCTGAACCCTGTAATTGTTTTGATCGGTAACATAGATGCGTCCAAGTTTTTCATCCAATGCTATACCGTCCGGGCTTTCAAGTGGAAGGTCGCTTTTGAAATGATATACGCTTCTTCCCCTCGGGTCAAAAATCTCGATAACGCCGGTAGCTTCTTTTCCCTCATCTACTGCAAAAATAAATCCTTCACTGTTGATTACAATTCCCTCGACCTCATCATGAAAATATCCTTTTCCAACTCCCTGGTTACCGATTATACCAAGAAAATCTCCTTCATCGGTAAATACTTGTATCCGACCGTGGTCTTCTTCAGCTACATACAACATCCCATCATACCAGGCTATGGATTCAATCCCATAAAATCTACCGTCCTGCAATCCCATGACTGCTTTGTCGATATGATGCATCTTTCTCATTGAAAAAAATCTATCGGGTTTCCCGCCAAATTCTTTTATGAAAGCACCGTTCCGGTCAAAAATCTGTACTGTCAGTTTGATATGATCAGTTACGTAAATTCTTCCGGCGCTGTCCACAGCAATTCCTTCAGGACCCAAGAAATGCCCCGGTTCGGCTCCATGTGAACCGAAATTAAATATGAAATTTCCATCAAGATCGAAAACCTGGACACGAAAATTATACTTGTCCACAGCGATCAGTCTTTCCTCACTGTCAATCGCTATGCCCTTAACTTCATCCGCAAACTCACCGTCTCCTCTGCCTTTTCTCCCTATTTTGGAAAGAAATCTACCACCCGGTGAAATCTTGTGGATCATGCCGGACTGGTCGCCGACATAGATATAGGAATCCTTGTCGATAACAATTGCGTCTATTAGCTGGAAACGTTCTTGTGTTTTGCCTCGTTGACCAAAAACCAGCAATGGTTTTAACTTATCCGGTTCGTTCGGAGGTGTGAAATGGTAGATGGATGAACAGCCAGTAAATGCCGACAATGACAATAATGTCAAGGGGATTAGTAGGTACGTTAGGATATAACGGAATATTTTTGAAATATCTATCATCATTTTATATTTACATTTTTCCCTGGAATCAACAGAATATAATAATTGTAGAAGCATTTTGCGTTAGAGAAATATTATGATTACAATAAAGTTGCTTATTGGGCACGAATTGAAAAGCATTCACTTTCGATGAAAGTGAATATTTGGAGTGCGGTCTTGTGATGGAGAAAAATCAATCCGAAATGAAATAGAAAATAAAGACAGCACATTTGGTATCCTTCGAACTTCCCTCGAAACAAGGAAAATATTCGTATATGGATCACTTGCCGGTCTCATATTGGCCGTGTTACAGTTTAGCGAGGTTATTGCGCGAAAATCTCTCGGGGCTTCGGAATTTCAGGTAACATTATTCACAATGGTGATGCCAATTACCAGCCTGACCTCAATCTGGTGGGGACGTTTGTTTGTGGGACGAGATCAACGGCTCTTGTTATGGATTACCGGTTTGATTGGACTTGTTGCAATAGCAAGCGGTTATTTTCTAGGCACATTTTATCATCTCTATATTATGACAGTGGTGTTTTTCCTGAGTATCGCTGTCCAGATTCCCGCCAGGAACAGGGCATTGCAGGAATATGTACCTGCTAAAGCTACCGGGAAAATTTTTGGTCTGTCACAGGGAATCAGTATGGGTTTAGCCGCAGTAATTTCGTTTGGAGCAGGAGTATGGCTTGACCAGGTTGATGCAGGTTGGCGTCAACTGTACCTAGGAGCATCAATTGTAGGTTTTGTGGCTCTTTTTCCATTAGCGACTGTTCGCACCGGGAAGCATGGAAGCAGCAGCCTTCCTTATTGCCGTAATTGGGTTTCGGGACCGATGCAGGACGTTTTCAGCCTGCTGAAAAGACGTCCGGACTTTCTGCGTTTCCAGGGGGCATTTATGCTTTACGGAATTGCTTTTATGATGACGTTGCCTGTCGTGCCTCTGTACCTTGTTGATGATCTGTCACTATCGTATCTGACAATCGGTTATGCCAGAGGCTCCACTTTTCAGATAGTATTGATTTTATTGATTCCGCTTTTCGGGAAATGGTTTGATAAATCCACTCCTCACAGGATAGCAGCTATTGTTTTCAGTATTGCAACTCTTTTTCCATTATTGTTGATATCAGCCAGACATCTGACCGGTATCCATCGTGAATTAATGGTTATCTTGGCATTTGCCGTATTCGGTGTAGCGATGGGTGGAGTAACTGTATTGTGGAATATTGCCTCGATGCGTTTTGCCGGTGGGAAGGAAGATGCCGGTCTATATCAATCAGTTCACTTGACAGCGGTGGGAATACGAGGATTGTTCGCCCCATTAATCGGATACTTCGTCATGCAGACCCTGGGAAAAGAAATTACGATGATGATTGCCTCCGTATTCTGGCTCATCGCCGCTGGAGCGATGATTGCGGCAAGAAAAATAGATTTAAAAGGTGGAAACGCTGTTTCGCTGCGTGCTTGACCTGAACTTGAAACTCCGGTGAAATTTACAAATCATCTCCAACTGGAGTCGAATTTTGTAAAATTAACCATTTTGTTTGCATAACCTTGAATGATCTTATATCTTACAGACTGACTTGATTACTATTACGGTTTACTCATGCAAATAATGTCCCTGAAAAAATTCATCGAGGTCGGCGGCATTCATCCCCTTAATGCTGTTGCTCATTTATCTGGAGAATACCGGGATACTGTTTATAAGTATGTTTATTGTGAGGCGCCGAGAGGCGCTGTTCTTTCCTTGATAATGTGCCGGGATATCGAGAGGTTCCGTTGTTATAGCCTTGAAAAAGGGGACTTGCCAGCATCGGATTTTACGTCGCTGAAGGTATTTGCAGAAAGACACATTGATTTTGGCAATAGTGTTTGCCATTTCTGCCCGGTTTATGACGATCTTGTGAATCATAGATTGAGTTGACAAAGTTGCTATCTGACAATGCAATTATGAGCAGCATCAATGCAAAATAAACACACCTGTCTCTGTCAATTTTGAATGATGAACACAGATGGCTCCGGAGCACGAAAATAATCTTCAAATTTGGTATAATTCACTTGATGCTGAGTCGTCAATTTCATAGTTTCGCTTGATAAAATATCTACCTGAAAATCCGGTGAGGGACAAAATGCAAGAACGTCGAAGTGAAGTTCGCAGAACTGAAGATCGAAGGAAACGGCAAGTTGGTACTAAACGCGATTGGGCTGGCTATGACGAACGTAGTGGCGATAGAAGGAAAAAATATCGCAGAGAAGCAAATGGAGCATAATGAACGGAGTAGTAGATGATGAGAACTTTCATTAAAAAGGATGTGATTGAAAAAGTTGCGGACAAAATGAAGGTGGATGACAAACTGGTGGCGCCGGTTGTCAGCCAGATGTTCAATTCACTTACCGAATATATCATCGGTGATGATCTTGAATTACGCATTGAAATTCGTGATTTTGGAGTCTTTGAGGTAAAAAAAACTAATCCGAAACCAAATGCTCGTAATCCCAGGCTCGGCAAGATAGTTCATGTGCCGGCACGACGTAAAACTCACTTCAAACCCGGTAAACAGATAAAAGCAGCATTGAGCGTACCACTCGACGAGCTTTAATTTATTAGTAATTTCAGTGTCTGAATTTTATTAAAATATCAGTTATTCTCGATCTTTCGAGACTATAGAAAACTCTGTTTTTCAATAGGGATAATCCGCTGTATCGGTTTGTCCTTCTTGTTTTTAGTGCTTCCACAAACTGGGTTTTTTAGACTTCAAATCCATCTCAACGAGATGATTATTTTTTTATTGTTGCCAAAACCATGAGTTGCCAATATTGCAATTAATAGGTGATCCGGATTTCTGAACCAGCGTTAATGTAATAGCGATTTGATTTAATAATAAACAATCCGTCAGATCCAATTCGAATAGGACCTGACGGAAGCGATTAACATATTCCACATTTTCCAGTTATCAAATTACTTTGTTATTTTTCAACGCACCAGGATCACTTTCCTCAGTTCATTCATGTTTCCTTGAGAAATTGCATGAATGAAATAAATCCCGCTTGACATTCCTTCGGCATTGAAGGTGTACTTGTGATATCCGGCGTCAAAACGTCCATCCGCCAATTGCGCTACTTGTTTGCCAAGGACGTTATAGACGCTGATAATAAGATCAGCAGATTGCGGCAATCCGATTATCGAGGTTACGGAGGGATTAAACGGGTTCGGATAAGTTGCGGCAATACCGAATTCCAGAGGAATACCAGAGTAAGATTCTTCAACATAATCAGGGTTTGCTTCAAGAATGAAACTCCAGGTTTCGTTACTTTCAAGCTCATCATCTCCAGAAACCGCAACAACATGCCACTGGACTGTTTTCGATTCTTCCCAGGGTGGATCGAGTGGAATCTCGAGGGCTGCAAGCAAATCAACGGTTACTTCCTGACCATCCACATTTTCCTCTATATAAGTTTCTATGTCCCCATCTACCGGCACATCGAAATAAACATTATAAGTCACACCCGCTCGTGGATCGGGATCAATTGACTCTTCCCAGGAAACAGTTACCAGGTACGGATCAGCAAATGGTATAGTTGCTCCGTCTTCCGGTGTCTGCAAGCTGAATCCTGACGGTGGTTGTGGATGCTCTGTCCTGAACCACCACACTTCATTTGAAAATCTTATGTTACCTGCTGGATCCTCCGCCCTGACCCGCCACCAATATTGAATATCATCTGATAGATCAGTCACCTCAATGGTTGTATTCATTGCCGCATCATATTCCATGGCATTGTCAAGAGTATCGTTCTCGGCGATCTCAAGTGTGAAGAATACATCATCTTCTTCAGGATCGACTGCTTGCTCCCATTCGAAAGTCAAAGAAGTGGTGTCATGGCTAACGAAATTATCTTCCGGCGAAATAATTCCAAATGAATCAGGCTGGTCATCAACAAAGATGGAGAATGACCATATTTCATCTGCCATTGTACCTTCTGTCTCACCATCATCAGCATGAACTGTCCAGTAATATGTATTGTTATCTTCACCCGTGAATGTATAGGTGGAGTCCTCCTCGCCTATTGTGACCGGATCACCAAGATCGTTTTCGTCTAAGGAAACATAGACGTCATAGACAATATCGTCCCCATCCGCATCTTCAGGAATCTCCCAATTCAAATCTACTTCCAGCGATGAAGAAATATATTCATCCACGGGCGATGCAAGATTGAACGAGAATGGCGGCAGATTACCATAAACAACTCTTAATCCAAAATTCCCAATTGTTCCAGGATACAAAGAAGGATCCTCATTTTCCTCGTAGATATATCCGACAGTTGGCATATCGGGATTAATTGCCGCGATAGGTGGATCCTGATCTATTTCCCATGCATAATTAGCATCAATAGCAATATGTCCGCAGATAAACATACCTTCTTCGATGTCAATTCCATTTTCGTTCTCATCAGTAAATACATCAAATTCGCCCCAGTCAATTGCAACTGAATCATCATAAGTCCAAACTTCGATTATCTCACCTTCGTCATCTATTGTCCACACACGAAGATCCGAAGTTTGCTGGGCAGCGTTAAAATTAATAGAGATTGAACTAAGACGAGCGGGATATGAAGGTGGTTTAAATGCTACAGCCCATCCACCTCCAGTATCATTACCACGAGGAATTTCAAATGAGTCGTCATCATAAGATAGTTGATCACCCACTTCCATAACCTGTTGCAGAAGGAAATATTCGTTGTTATCAGTTGCATTTTCATCGTCTATTTCGATAATAGAATTAGCTATATATCTACCTGATTCATCCGGCGTCCAAGTCTCTCCAGCCTCAACTGTCAGTGTATCTGTATAATTAGCTCCTATCGCCTCAGCATCTGCTTCATTATTAAATACTTCATCGCCATCTTCATCAATCACAATAAATGTTACTGTTCCCTCTTCAGATTCGATTGTTCCCCTGTTGTAAAATTTAGCCGAGAATGTTACTTCTTCATCTGCTAAGAAATGAAACATTTGAATGTCGTTATAGAGCGAATATGCTACAATATCCACATAATCACCTATAATTGTGCCACAGGCAGTCATCAACCAATCATAAGGCATCTGCTCAGTCATGTTGGAAGGATCTCCAAGTGTTCTGCTCTGTTTACTTCTTGGTGCGGGACCGGAATCGTCGAGGGTCATCGACCATCCATCCACGAAATTGCCTGCAACCGGACCGACAATAATCCAGAAATTGTCGTTGGTTTCAAATTCAAGGTAATCTTCTTCGTCAAGATTTAATTCCATCCAGTTATTTTCGATGATAGTGGGAGCAAGCACCCAGATCTGAGCGATGAGTTCGTCAGGCATGTTGTTGTCGTCAGAATAAACCCACGCACCCACTGTGTCAGGTTCACCATCCCTTATGCCGATTCGGACTGCCTGGAGCTGGAAATCAGTTGGTGCAGTGTACTTCACACCACAGTAATAATCTGCTAATCCATTCCAACGGAGGGCATTCGCCGGGTCCATATCAGGGTCGTGGTAAAAAATTGAATCGGAGAAATCTTCATCTAACTCTCCGTTTTCTTCAGTGATAAATGCTTTATAACCGGTGAAGAATGAAACAGAACTAATGTCTGTAAGGATCGGTTCATCCTTTAAAGCATAAAGCACAGAAGTTGAGACTAGAACGATCAACAGTCCACACAAACTACTCGCAATCCTGTACATGTCGGTTCCTTTCGATTGAAAACTGTAATACTGGTTCAACGACAAAGTAACTTCATCTACTTGGATATAAATTAATTGATACAGCCTGGAGAATCAATGCTGAATGTCATTTAAGAAACATATTGTATTGAAATAGAGTATAGATGGAGGTTGGTGAATTCAATAGTGGAAGTATATTTCAGTTGAATCGTTTATAGTAGAAATTCGCATATTACGTTATCATACGCATAGTTTCATCAGGTATGATGGGACATGTAAATTCATTTTGATCGGAAAAGAATAGAGCAGCTCACTTTCAACTATTAAAAATAGTCAATATATTAGTTTTAATTTGTCGATTCTGATTACTTCAAATTCATTTATACAATTAACCTTGCCATTTAGGAGAAGGAATGAAAGGAATAGTTTTAGCAGGTGGTATGGGGTCACGATTGGCGCCATTAACTAAGGTGACCAACAAACATCTGCTGCCTGTCGGTCTTGAGCCGATGATACACAATCCCATCAAGAAACTTCTCGGTGCCGGAGTCGAGGATATTTTGGTCGTTACCGGACCAGAACACATGGGGCATGTGGTGGGACTTCTGGGGAGTGGGAAGGATTTTAACTGCCGTTTTACCTATAAAGTCCAGGATGAGGCTGGCGGGATTGCACAGGCCCTCGGGCTTGCGGAGCAGTTTGTCGGCGATGACCAGGTAGCAGTAATCCTGGGAGATAATATCTTCGAGGATTCAATCAGAGATATGGCAATTCGATTCCGCAAACAGGGCACCGGGGCAAAAGTCGTTCTAAAAGAGGTAACAGATCCGGAAAGGTTTGGTGTAGCAGAGATTAAGGATGGCGTCATTGTCGATTTCGTTGAGAAACCCGAGAACCCGAAGAGTGACAAGGCTGTAGTGGGAATATATTTTTATGATCATAACGTATTTGAGATAATCCGCCAATTGAAACCATCAGCGAGGGGGGAGTTGGAAATTACTGACGTGAACAATGGATACCTTGAAAGAGGCGAGCTTTCGTTTGAAATACTCAAGGGCTGGTGGACAGATGCTGGTACACATGAATCAATCAGAATCGCTGATCAATATTGGCGGGAGACATGGGGCGAAAATCCTGAAAAAATCCCTGCAGTGTTATAGCGTTTTCCACCAGAACAAAATGAAACGTAATACTCGCAGCGATATATTTACATCCGACATATATATATGTATTTAAAGCCGGGATATAATTTTTTGTAATCCAGGCGGACCTAACCACAAATATACGCTTACGCCGAATCTCGATATTAAATAGGGTCTCCTGAAAAAGTATTTTTCAGGCAAATATGCGCTTTCAGACTTATTAAATCTTCTTGGTTATTTTGCATAAACCATGTTTTTCTGTTCTTGGCAGTAATACTGTAGCAAAACATACCCGG
>Ga0208648_1001160_pt1 | contig 22736 bp, 18 predicted proteins | sample AntAceMetag02UKL_FD_184772 | JGI IMG/M metagenome (GOLD analysis project Ga0208648, IMG submission 184772) | Saline lake microbial communities from Ace Lake, Antarctica - Antarctic Ace Lake Metagenome 02UKL (SPAdes) (version 2) | ecosystem: Environmental > Aquatic > Non-marine Saline and...
CAAAAAACGACTGATAAGTTTTAAACGTCAAGCCCTGCTAAGTATACATAAACGAAGAAAAATGCTGATTATTCGGCCCTGGCTACATGTAAAATGGTTCCTGGAAGATACTTTTCAACACCCTTTATTAATCGAAATTGAGTTGGAGTCGGAATTGCATAACGAATATGCTGGTAGGAAACTGGGGACATGACCCAATTCGTCTTTGTCTTTTGAATTGGGATCGTGTCCCCCGATTCCGGATAAATATTGTGGCGTTCTGTAGCATGGTGAATAGTTACGTTTTATTTTTGATTGAGACAGATAGAACATCTTTTTTGAGAGCAGCGTAAAAAATTCTCTCTTTGAAAAGGATAGTGTTTATATTCTCCAACACGGTCTTCCTGCACAAGTATATAATACATAGCACAGACATAGAAGAAGTTTCACCACAATCCAATACTCATTCTTTTTTTGAGGCAAACAATGAAAATCCGGATTTTCTCAGACTATATCTGACCATTCTGCTGGATCGGCAAGGGCCTTGTCGACGAATTTAGAAACGAATTCAATATCGAGGATCAGTGGCTCCCCTATGAGTTACAACCTGAAACTCCACCCGGGGGCAGGCACCTGACAGATAAGTTTCTGCAACATGAAATAATAGCCATGTTCAATACTCTCCGCCAACGAGGCAGGCGCTACAATATGGTTTTTAACGACCATAACCTATCGTTCAACTCTCACCTGGCACTTTTGGCCGGAGAAGTCGCTCAAGATATGGGGAAATTTGAGAAATTCCATGAAAATATTTTCAGAGCCTTCTTTACCGATCATAAAAACATTGGACAGCTTGAAGTCATCCTCGATATTGTAGCCGCCTCCGGGCTGGATCAGGAAATATTCACGGAATCACTCAACAGGAATCGCTACGAAACTCGTCTGGAAGATGCGGTAACAGAAGCTGCACGTCTTGGCATTCGTTCCATCCCTGCATTCGTCTTTGAAGGGGATCAAATTGTTTTTGGAGCACTGTCTCCGGATATTTTCCATGAGACTCTCAAAAGGATTCAGAAGAGAAGCACTACCAACCCATTTATGTAAACAGACAAAGCGATGCTACCCACTATCATCATTCAGTTGACCATTTCCTCTCAGTTAGCGTTAGCAAGTCTAAATAAACCAGGCCACTACACCTAATCAGCCTTCCGGATCGCTTCAACCATCTGCAATGCATGACTAGTGGCAGCCACATCATGAACCCGAATAATATCCACCCCGGAAGAACAGGCCAGTGCAGAGACAACGGTCGATGGCAAATCACGTTCTTCAACGGAAAGGCCGGTAATATCTTCAATAAATCGTTTTCGCGAATGCCCTAGAAGAAGCGGACAACCGAGATCTTTAAAGTCAGCAAGATGCTTGAGAATTGAAAGATTGTGACCAAGCGTTTTCCCAAAACCGATACCGGGATCAAGGGTAATGCGTCCAGGATCAATCCCATTTTCTGCAAGCCAGCCAAGCCGTTCTTTAAAAAATGCTTTGATCTCTGTTACCACATTATCATAATGCGGTTCTACCTGCATATCCCCCGGTGTTCCCTGCATATGCATTATAATCACGGGTACGGATGTCTCCTGAACAAGTACCAGCATCTCAGGATCTCTACGGAGTGCGGATATATCATTTATAATATCGGCGCCAGCTGCAAGAGCCTGACGGGCAACCTCAGCCTTGGTGGTATCAATGGAGATGGGAATGGAATGTTTGGAACGGATGGAAAGAATAGCAGGAATAACACGATCAAGTTCTTCCTGTTCTGTCACCGATTCAGCAAAGGGACGTGTTGATTCTCCACCAACATCAATGATATCTGCACCTGAAACAACAAAGGCCTCTACCTGGGAACAGGCAGAAGCCACAGAATCAAACTGACCGCCATCGGAAAACGAATCGGGTGTCACATTTAAGATCCCCATTATTTTCGGCAGAGGCATGTTTACTCCTTTGTTTGGTCTTCAGTGGCTACAGCGTCCTCCTTTGCTTCGTCAGCATCCTCTGTTGCAGCAACTTCAGGTTCTTGCACATCTTCTTTTTCCTGAGAGATCTCTTCTGCCTCTTCCACGTCAACAACAGGTCTGGCAGCTTTTTTCGGAGCCTTTTTCTTAACTTTCGGCTCAGGATCTTTCTCAGTACGTTCATACTGACCCGGACGAAGCTCATCAAGGATATCTTCGATTTCTTCAAGCATAATGGTTTCTTTCTCGAGCAATTCTTCAGCGACTCGTTTCAGAATATCCATATTTTCAGTGAGCAATGTAACCACTCGAACATTGGCATCCTTAATGATTTCCTGCACTTCATAATCAATTTTCCGCGCCGTATCGTCACTGAAATCACGATTCTGACCAATCTCACGGCCAAGAAAAATCTGCTCTTCTTTCTTTCCGTAGGAAAGAGGCCCAAGTGTATCACTCATTCCCCACTCACAGACCATCTTACGAGCCATTTCGGAAGCTCGTTCGATGTCATTTCCAGCCCCCGTAGTAATCTCATCAAAGATAAGTTTTTCCGCAACTCGACCACCAAAAAGAATGCAGAGGGTGTTCTCCAGAAACGTTTTGGAATGAGTATAGCGTTCATTTGTGGGCAATTGCATGGTGACACCAAGGGCACGCCCACGAGGAATGATAGACACCTTATGAATCGGATCTGTACCAGGCAGCAATCGTGCAACTATGGCGTGTCCTGCCTCATGATAGGCCGTAATTTCCTTCTCACTATCTGTTATTATCATGGAACGCCGTTCAGCACCCATCATGATCTTATCTTTGGCCCGATCAATCATCGTTTTGTCGATTTTTTTGGCCCCTGAGCGAGCTGCCATAAGAGCCGCTTCATTCACAAGGTTTTCAAGATCTGCACCTGAAAATCCCGGTGTTCCACGAGCAACGATTTCCATATCTACATTGTTGCCCATCTGGGTTTTCTTGGCATATATTTCCAGAATCTTCTGGCGCCCAAGAACATCGGGAATGGGAACAATCACCTGACGATCAAAACGACCGGGACGAAGCAGTGCCGGATCAAGAACATCGGGTCTGTTCGTTGCCGCAACGATGATCACACCTTCATTTTCCTCGAAGCCATCCATCTCAACAAGAAGCTGGTTCAGGGTCTGCTCACGCTCATCATGCCCTCCACCAAGTCCGGCTCCACGATGACGCCCAACGGCATCGATTTCATCGATAAAGATAATACAGGGTGCATTTTTCTTGCCCTGAGTAAAAAGATCTCGTACTCGCGAGGCTCCCACACCGACAAACATTTCCACAAAATCAGAACCGGAAATGGTGAAGAAAGGAACATCCGCTTCCCCTGCAATGGCTCTGGCAAGGAGGGTTTTACCGGTACCGGGTGAACCGGCCAGCAGAACACCCTTTGGAATACGGGCACCAAGTTTGGTGAATCTTCCTGGATCTTTTAGGAAATCAACAATTTCTTCAAGCTCGTCCTTGGCCTCATCAATACCTGCCACATCCTCGAAGGTAACCTTATGTTCGCCCTGTTCCAGAAGTTTGGCCTTGGTTTTTCCGAAGGACATGGCGCCACCTTTACCGCCACCCATCTGCATCTGACGCATAAAAAAGACCCAGACACCAATAAGCAACAGCATGGGAAACCATGATATAAAAAGAGTCATTATCCAGGAATCTTTCTGGACTTCCTTGACTGAAATGTCCGCTCCACTACTGCGCAAAATGGAAATCATCTCTTTATCGTTTACAGGATACACGGCCCGAAAGGCCTGCCCATCACGCATTTTCCCTGAAACAATATCGCCTGATATCTGTACCTGGGAAATTTCATGACTCTCAACGGCGGCCACAAACTGACTGTAGGTCAGCGAAGTCATTTGCCCCTGAGGTTTATTAAACATATTAAAGAGCAGGATCATGGTCAAACCAATCACCAGCCACATGGAAAGATTTTTATAAAAAGTATTCAACGATTCCTCCGTGACTCCGGATTAAACAAAAATGACGCGACCAGCGCGTCGAAAATTTTAAGCAACAGTATTTGTAACTATTCAGCGGGGCACGATATTCCCCTAACTCCTGAGCTGTAACTGTTCAGGTTACCAGTATCTTACAGTAAGAGTGGTAACGCGCTCTGTCGAGGGCAAAACTGTCTTTTTCTGTGAATAATACAACTTATTAACTGAACGCTACCTACAATCCAGTTTTTCAGGCTGAAGTCCCGCTTCCGGGAGCTTACTTTGTTCAAGTTAGTTCTTAATGGCCCCTAAGCAAGTCCCTCTCTAGGAGGCTGTCCGAGAATGCCCTTTTTCCCCAACTCTTCGTTATTTGAAAAAATTTCATCCTCGGAATATCAACTATATGCCTGTGGTAAAATTTACCAAATGCCTCGATTTGAGAAAAAATTGCTATTCTCGGACAAGCTCCTAAACCGCCGCTTTTATCTTGTTGGTAAAATATTGTACCGGCTGCACTCCAATCTCATTTTCACGCATAGCCTTCATCGCCATAACAACTGCAACTGCACCCGTGGCGGTGGTTGTATAAGGAATGTGGAGTTCAAGAGCAGCACGACGGATGGTATACGAATCTTCGGTGGTACGTCTTCCCATGGAAGTATTCACCACCCAGGCCACTCTCATATCCTGCATCTTATCGAGGATATGAGGTCGCCCCTGGGAAATTTTATTCACCTGTTCGCAGGGGATCCCATGTGACTGAAGAAACTCTGCAGTTCCAGTGGTGGCAACAATATCAAATTCCATCTCTACAAGTGTCTTCGCAGGTGCAATTATAGTTTCTTTATCACTGTCCCGGACACTGATAAAAACCGATCCAGAAACAGGAAGTGTTGATCCTGCCGCAAGCTGGCCTTTGGCCAGTGCAAGTCCCAGGTCATCGTCAATTCCCATGACTTCACCGGTGGATTTCATCTCAGGACCAAGCAGGGTATCCACATTATCAAAGCGATCAAAGGGAAAGACTGCCTCTTTTACTGCCCAGTGTTCGATCTCCACCTCTTTAGTCAAGCCAAGTTCCTTAAGCGTTTTCCCCATCATAATCTTAGTGGCTATCTTGGCCAGGGGCACGCCCGTTGCCTTAGATACAAAAGGAACCGTCCGTGATGCCCGTGGATTCACCTCAAGAATATACAGGTCATCGCCCTTCACGGCATACTGTACATTCATAAGTCCAATCACACCAAGCTCAAGGGCCATGGCTCGACTGGCTTCTTTTATCTCTGCAATCATAGCGTCAGAAAGGGTGTGGGGCGGTAAAACACAGGCGGAATCACCGGAATGAATTCCAGCCTCTTCGATATGTTGCATTATCCCGCCAATGATAGTGTCAGCACCGTCACAGAGCGCATCCACGTCCACTTCAATGGCATCTTTTAAGAACTTATCAATCAATACCGGATGATCTGCTCCTGCAATTCCTGGAATGGCCATGAAATCACGAATTTCATCGTCATTATAAGCAATACGCATATCCCGTCCCCCAAGTACATAGGACGGACGAACCACGACCGGATATTTAATTTTATTAGCAACGGTGATTGCCTCATCCAGAGTGTAAACCGTATCGTTGTCCGGCTGACGAAGCCCCAGCTTCTGCAAGAACTGCTGGAAACGTTTTCTATCCTCAGCACGATCAATGGAGTCCGGAGGGGTTCCAACGATGGGTACGCCTTCTTCTTCCAAGGCAACAGCAAGATTGAGCGGAGTCTGTCCACCAAACTGAACGATAACACCATCGGGTTTTTCAAGATCGATAATATTCAGGACATCTTCAAAGGTAAGCGGCTCAAAGTAGAGCTTATCTGAAGTATCATAATCCGTAGAAACAGTTTCCGGATTGGAGTTTACCATGACGGATTCTATACCAATCTCTGCGAGTGCAAAAGAGGCATGAACACAACAATAATCAAATTCTATCCCCTGACCAATCCGGTTAGGGCCACCACCTAGAATTATAACCTTTTTCCTGTCCGTGGCGGCGGAAGCTTCATTTTCCTGCTCATAGGTGGAGTAATAGTAGGGGGTGTATGACTCAAATTCAGCACCACAGGTATCCACACGCTTGTAGACCGGCACTACTCCCAGATTTTTTCTGAGTTCCCGTACATCCTTATCCGAGGTTCCCGTGAGAAAGGCAAGCTGGTGATCAGAAAAACCATATTCCTTGCAGCTTCTCAGAAAATCAGGAGTCAAACCCCGAAAGCCCTTATCGAGGATATCATTTTCTTTTGTAACAATTTGTTGAAAATTATGGAGAAACCAGGGATCAATCTGAGTCAGTTCAAAAAGTTTTTCAATGGATGTGCCACGTTTTAAGGCTTCATGGATATAGCAGACTCGCTTGGAATTTGGTTTCCTGAGACCTGCTTCAAGGTCTTCAAGCTCCAGATGAGCAAGTCCCTCTTTCCCATCTCCGCCGAAACCAAATCGTCCGGTTTCAAGGGATCGCATCCCCTTCTGAAATGCCTCCTTAAAGGTACGCCCCATGGCCATGGTCTCACCCACTGACTTCATGGCAGTGCTCAACACATCTTCTGCTTCCGGGAACTTCTCAAAGGTCCATCGTGGTATTTTAACCACACAGTAATCAATGGTAGGTTCAAAAGCGGCATAGGTTTCACGGGTAATATCGTTCTTTAATTCATCGAGCGTGTAGCCAACGGCAAGTTTTGCTGCAATTTTGGCAATGGGAAAGCCCGTGGCTTTGGAAGCTAGAGCTGAACTCCTGGACACACGGGGGTTCATCTCAATAACCATCAGTTCCCCGTCCTTTGGATTAACGGCAAACTGCACGTTCGATCCGCCGGTCTCGACACCAATCTCACGAATGATAGCAATGGAAGCATCCCGCATATTCTGATACTCACGATCGGTCAGAGTCTGTGCCGGTGCCACGGTTATGGAATCACCGGTATGCACACCCATGGCATCAATATTTTCAATGGAACAGATGATGACAACATTGTCTTTGGAGTCACGCATCAACTCAAGTTCGTACTCCTTCCAACCGAGGAGACTGCGCTCAAGCATAATCTCAGTGGTCATGGAAAGATCAAGCCCCGATGCAGACAACTCTTCCAGTTCATGGCGATTATAGGCAACACCGCCACCGGTTCCACCAAGAGTAAAACTTGGCCGACAAATGACGGGGAAACCAATGTCATCCCCTGCCTTCATTGCAGCCTCAAGGGTGTGAACGATAAAGGATTTAGGGACGTTGAGGCCAATATTCTCCATGGCCTCCTTAAACTCTTCCCTCCCCTCAGCTTTTTTGATAACAGCAACATCGGCTGCCAGCATCTCAACGTTATACTTTTCAAGTGCTCCAAGCTCGGCAACCTTGATGGCAGTATTCAATGCCGTCTGGCCACCGAGTGTCGGCAGCAGCGCATCGGGACGTTCCTTCTCGATAACCTTGATCACCATTTCAGGAGTAATTGGCTCGATATAGGTAAAATCAGCAAGCTCCGGATCGGTCATAATGGTGGCTGGATTGGAATTGATAAGGACAACTTCATAGCCCTCTTCCTTTAGGGCCTTTACAGCCTGGGCACCGGAATAATCAAATTCACAGGCCTGGCTGATAATAATTGGACCGGAACCTATGATAAGGATCTTTTTTATATCTGTTCGTTTTGGCATGAGATACAGTATTTTTGAGTTATTTTACGTTAATGAGGTGCTCAATGACTATCGCATCATTTCAATAAATCTATCAAAGAGATATATTGAATCGTGTGGACCGGGTGCATGTTCCGGATGATACTGAACAGAGAATGCCGGATATTTTTTGTGGCGCATCCCTTCAACGGAACCGTCATTCAAATTGATATGGGTCAGCTCCACTTCTTCAGGATTCAGGCTATCCATATCGACGCAGAAACCATGATTCTGGGCAGTAATCTCCACCTTTCCGGTACTGAGATCTTTCACAGGCTGATTACCGCCACGATGGCCAAATTTAAGTTTAAATGTGGAACCGCCATAGGCAAGACCTAGAATCTGATGGCCGAGGCAAATTCCAAATATCGGTTTTTTACCAAGAAGTGCGCGGACAGTTTCCACTACTCCGGGAACGCCCTCGGGATCGCCTGGTCCATTGGACAAAAAGATACCGTCCGGATTCATCCCAAGCACCGTCTCAGCATCGGTTGATGCCGGAACGACCTGTACCTGACATCCTTTCTCTGTGAAGATTCGAGATTGATTGTATTTCAGACCAAAATCGAAGGCCACGATTTTCAGAGGGTTATCCATTCCTTTCTGCGCCGTGGCAAAATCAGTTCCTGGAACCACACTGTTATCGGCCCAGCCGTAGGGCTCCTTACAGGTCACCTTGCTCACCATATCCTGTCCGACTATCCCGGTCCATTCTTTGGCTCGTGCCACCAGAGAATCAGGGTCAAGATCAACGGTCGAAACAATACCCTTCATGGCACCCCTGGTTCGAATATGCCGTACCAGTGCCCGGGTATCAAAACCTTCCACGCCAAGAACCCCATAATCACCCAGAAACTCGGCGAGTGTCTGTTCTGATCTGAAATTTGACGGATACCCATTATACTCTTTTATGAGAAAGGCCTTAGGGTGAACAGAGCCTGATTCCATATCCGCTTTATTCACACCATAATTTCCAATAAGAGGATAGGTCATGGTGACAATCTGTCCGGTATAGGACGGATCGGTCAAAATCTCCTGATATCCGCTCATGGAGGTGTTAAAGACGATTTCACCAATGGCCTCACCGGATCCGGTAAAGGAACGCCCTTCAAACAGAGTTCCATCTTCCAGGGCAATCAATGCTTTCATATATTTCCCTTATTCTTTACTTCTTTCTGTAAACAGCTCCAATGGAGCCGGTGTCTATGGTAATTGAGTAATGACAGTGCAGATTACTTCCCGACGCACGTCCGACACACTAGTGTCACAGGAACCGCGAAAACAGGAAGATAAAAAAATTATAATATTAAACTCAAGATATGGGATTGAGTCAACAGGAATCGGGAGTAAATGGTCGAAACCCGATCAACAAAAATAACATTCTACCTTTTTCGTGTTTTTTCTGTTTGGAATTTCTCATCAATTTGGTATTGATAAACGCAAACATCGTAAGTAATGAGATTTTTATTCCCATCCCCCCTTTCCAGAAGGAGAAATCATGCATAAGGTAGCACTTTCATTTATCGCAACACTTTTTTTACTCTTTACATTAATTGGAGATACCGTAATGGCTGAAAATAAATTAGCAGACGGCATGTATGCCAAATTCATCACCAACAAGGGCGAGATCACCTGCGCACTTGAATACGAAAAGACCCCCATCACCGTGGCCAACTTTGTCGGTCTTGCAGAAGGCACTAAAGAGCTTGGTGGCGGTGCCGGTAAAGCAGGTGTCCGTTTCTATGACGGCCTCACCTTTCACCGCGTTATTGCAGATTTTATGATCCAGGGTGGTTGCCCCCTGGGAACCGGTACAGGTGGACCCGGTTACACCTTCCCCGATGAAATCGACCCGAGCCTCAAACACACCAGCCCTGGCATACTGTCAATGGCCAATGCCGGACCAGGCACCAACGGTAGCCAGTTCTTTATCACCCATGTTCCCACCCCGCACCTCGACGGCAAGCATACCGTCTTTGGCCATGTGGTTTCAGGCATGGATGTGGTAAACAAAATCCAGAAAGATGACAAGATCGAAACAATTGAGATCATCCGTGTAGGGGCCGATGCAAAAGCCTTCAAAAGTGACCAGGCAGCCTTCGATGCACTCCTTGGCAATCAGGAAGAACGAGCCAGTGAAAAAGAACTTGCGGCCATGGAAGAGGCTATGGAACAGATTAATGGTCAGTATCCAGGTGCCATCACCACAGATTCAGGACTCAAATATGTTGTTGTTGCGGAAGGTGCAGGTGATACACCGGCGTCCGGCGCAATGGTAAAGGTTCATTACACTGGAAAGTTACTTGATGGAACGAAATTTGACTCCTCCGTTGACCGCGGAACCCCAATCGACTTTCCCGTCGGACAGGGACGAGTCATAAAAGGCTGGGATGAGGCCCTGCTCACCATGAAGAAGGGAGAGAAACGTGTCCTTATCATCCCTGCAAATCTTGGTTACGGACCATCGGGACGTGGCCCTATTCCACCAAACGCCACTATGATTTTTGATGTGGAACTGATTGATTTCTAGAGCATATTTTCAAATATAGTAACTCCAGAAGGCCTGGTTGGAATTCCATTCCAGCCAGGCCTTTTCTATTTACCGGCAGCTTCCTGCTCTAATGGACACTCTTTATTGTGTGGGGAATAGTGATTATGGAGCACAGGAACATACTTCCCGTAAACCCTCTGCACTGTTCCATCCTCTTTCATTTCCCTGATGGCCCGATCAATTGTATCGCTATGGTTCATCAACAGCGATGAACGGGCTATGGCCATCTGCATAAAAGTGGTTCTTAAGGGTTTTGCTGCAGAGCTGAACTGTCCATGAAATGCATGATCATCTTCAGTGCAACCACATCGAGCACAGGGGTAATGTCAATGCGACCAGCCTTCAATTTATGAAGGTTGATCGGTATGGAACTCACTGTCTCCGTTCGAAGCCCAAACTCCTGAATTGCATCTTGCAATTCCTGCGAATACTTGGCTCCAGCCACGAGACCAATGGTCAGGTCTTTCATCAAGTCAGAAAATTCTTCCCAGGAAAAATCCCTGCCCAGTTTATGGTAGAATTGAATTTTATTTACAAAAAAGGGTTCAGGAAAATAGGCAAATTTTTCACGTTCCGGTGTTTTCACGGTGAGCATCAGACCGTCAGCCTTCTGATTCTGTACCATATAGATACATCGTTTCCAGGGGCACAGTTCCATGCGTAAGGGTTGACCAATACGTTTAAAAAGCTCCTCCATCAATTCAACGATCAAGCCTCCCTCGGGCGTCTCTCCTGCTTTCCCCAATGCGAAGGGTGGCCAGGGATCTTCCACAAGAAGGAAGGGGCTCTGCTCGGCCCGACGCCACAGATACGGTGGAAACAAAACAGAAAAACAAACAGAGACAACTCGTTTTTACAGCAGAACTCAACAATCGCATTCAATTTCACTCCCTGAAAATAGCTTTAAAAACACTACTCTATGTCAGAAAAGAGAAAATAACAAATTTCAATATTTCAGGCCAACGCGCTCCCGTACCAAATCAAGGGTTACTGCAGCCTTCTCCCGCGCTCGTTCTGCGCCCTTTTGTAAAATGTTTCGAATCATTTCAGGATCAGCAAGATATTCGGCTTTCTTCTGCCTGGCATCTGCGTAATAGTCACTGATCAGGTCCAAAAGTTCGAGTTTAATGTAGCCATAGGCAGCACCACCATTAACATACAGGTCCCGGACTTCCTGTAATCGTTCAGAGGTTGCAAAGAGTTTAAATATGGCAAAGAGATTACACGCATCCGGATCTTTTGGATCTTCAACAGGCGTTGCATCGGTTGCAATGGCCATCACCTTCTTTTTCAGCGGCTTCCCTTCCAGAAATATGGGGATGGTATTACCGTATGATTTTGACATCTTCTGCCCATCGAGCCCTGGAACGGTGGCAGTGGTTTTGCTAATAAAAGGCTCTGGAACTACAAAGGTTTCTCCGAAGGTAGTGTTAAACTTCTGGGCAATATCCCTGGCAACCTCCAGATGCTGTTTCTGGTCCTTACCAACCGGTACTTGATCTGCCTGATACAAAAGAATATCAGCAGCCATAAGTACAGGATATGAGAACAAACCATGGCTGGCATCAATGCCCTTTGCTACCTTATCCTTATAGGAATGGCATCGCTCCATAAGCCCCATGGGAGCTATGGTGGATAGTATCCAGGCCAGTTCACAGACCTCGGGAACATCGGACTGAGCCCAAAATGTACATTTTTCGGGATCAAGGCCAAGAGCCAGAAAATCAGCAGCCGCCTCCAGGGTACCCCTGGCCAGTTTCTCCCTATCATGGACGGATGTGAGAGCATGAAGGTCAACGATAAAAACATAGAGATCGGAATTTTCCATATTGGAGATCATGGTCTTCATCATTCCAAAGTAATTTCCAATGTGCAGCTGCCCGGAGGGCTGAATACCTGATAAAATTTTCATATTTTTTTGACGGTTTGGGGTTTTCGGTTTGGGGTTTTCGGCGCGGGTAGGTAATAAACTCGTAACTATTCAGCGTGGCGGATATTACCCTAACTTATAAGCTGCAATTGTTTCTTTATCTATCACCTACAATTCGGAGACATAATACCCTAGGTGAAAACGAAAAAAAAGGGGAATCCGAAATTCATCGGATTCCCCTTTTTCATTCCTTGTCTGATTCTGCAGACAGGTGATCAGTTAACAAAATTACTTTTTGTCATCTTTATTATCGTCCTCTTTGACTTCTTCAAAGTCGGCATCAACAACATCATCATCCTGTTTCGCTTCTTCAGCACCTGCGGCACCGGCACCCTCAGGGCCATCCTGAGAGGCCTGGGCGTACATGATTTCAGCAAGCTTATGAGAGGCCTTGGTCAGCTCCTCAATGGCGGCATTGATGGTATCGGTATCATCGCCCTCAACAGCCTTTTTAACGTTTTCGATCTCTTTTTCCACATTACCTTTTGTCTCAGCATCCACTTTATCACCAAGATCTTTCAGTGATTTTCCAGAGGCATGCATCAGACCATCGGCATTATTTCTGGCTTCGACCAGCTCTTTACGTTTCTTATCTTCCTCAGCATGCTCCTCAGCATCCTGTTTCATCTTCTCAATCTCAGCTTCTGAAAGACCAGAAGAGGCCGTGATACGAATGGATTGCTCCTTATTCGTTCCAAGATCCTTCGCAGAAACATTTAAGATACCATTGGCATCAAGGTCAAAAGAGACCTCAATCTGTGGCACGCCACGTGGTGAAGGTGGAATATCGGAAAGCTCAAAACGACCAATTGTTTTATTATCCTGCGCCATTTCACGCTCGCCTTGAAGGACGTGAATGGAAACGGCAGGCTGGTTATCGGCAGCAGTTGAGAACACCTGGCTCTTTTTAGTTGGAACCGTAGTATTTTTATCGATCAGCTTAGTGGTAACACCACCAAGAGTCTCAATACCAAGCGACAGAGGTGTTACATCGAGAAGCAGAACGTCTTTTACGTCGCCCTGGAGAACACCACCCTGAATGGCAGCACCAATAGCCACAACTTCATCGGGATTAACACCCTTATGGGGATCCTTACCAAAAATCTCTTTTACTTTTTCCTGAACCTTAGGCATCCGGCTCATACCACCAACAAGTATTACCTCATCGATATCTGACGCAGACAAACCGGCATCTTTCAACGCTGTTCTACAAGGGCCAACGGTACGATCAATAAGATCGTCAACAAGGGTCTCGTACTTGGAACGGCTCAGCTTAATATTCAAATGTTTGGGACCAGAAGCATCTGCAGTAATAAATGGCAGATTAATCTCGGTCTCTGTGGTGGTGGATAGCTCCATTTTGGCCTTTTCACCCTCTTCTTTCAAGCGCTGAAGAGCCATTTTATCGTTACGAAGATCGATCCCCTGCTCGCGTTTAAACTCATCGGCAAGCCAGTTCACGATACGCATATCGAAATCTTCACCACCAAGGAAGGTATCACCATTGGTAGCCTTTACTTCAAAAACACCATCACCAATCTCAAGGATGGAAACATCGAAAGTACCACCACCAAGATCGAAAACTGCTATTTTTTCTTCGCCTTTCTTATCAAGTCCATAGGCAAGTGCCGCAGCGGTTGGCTCGTTGATAATACGCTGAACATGAAGTCCTGCAATCTTACCGGCATCCTTGGTCGCCTGACGCTGGGCGTCATTAAAGTAGGCGGGAACAGTAACAACTGCATCGGTCACTTCTTCGCCAAGATACTCCTCGGCTGTCTGTTTCATCTTGCCAAGAATCATGGCTGAGATTTCAGCAGGAGTATAGCTTTTCCCCTCAACTTCGATAGCTGCGCTTCCACCCTTTCCTTCAATAATCTTAAAGGGGCTGACCTCAACTGACTTCTGCACCTCAGCGTCTTTAAAATTACGACCGATAAGACGCTTGATGGCGTACAAAGTACGTTCTGGATTAGTCACAGCCTGACGTTTTGCCACCTGTCCGACCATACGCTCGTTATTATCTGTAAATGCAACGATGGAAGGTGTGGTACGATTCCCTTCCACATTGGTAATTACGGTGGGATCACCACCTTCCATTACAGCCACACATGAATTTGTAGTTCCCAGGTCAATTCCAATTATTTTTCCCATGATCTTCTCTCCTTATATCGAAACGTGAAATCGCCTCTTATTTTGCCTTGGCGATGCCTTCTGTTTTCCGTTTTTTTTCTATTTTATAAAAACATTTTTCTAATCGGTACAACACTTGCTACAGTGCTCATCATCCTGCTTTTGTCAAGCAACTGATAAAATCTTCATCGATTTTTTTATCTGTTACTCCTTAGTTCCTGCTGACACAATTACCTTGGCAGCCCGGAGCAGACGATCTTTATATTGGTAGCCTTTTTCAAACTCATTCAATATGTGATTGGCCGGAACGGTATCACTCGGTTCCATGGTTAAGGCTTCGTGATTCGTCGGATCAAAAGCTTCGCCAACACTCTCTATTGAAGTTACTTCAAACTTCTCAAGGGTGCTGACAAGACTCTTCAGGGTCAACTGCACCCCTTCACGAAGAGATGACAACCCCTGTTCAGCTTCAATACCCTCCATCTCGCCCTGGGCAATTGCACGTTCAAGATTATCAACGGTGGCCAGAACCTCTCTTAAAATCGGTTCTCCGGCATACTTCAAAGCCGCGGACTTCTCTCGCATCATGCGTTTTTTATAATTATCAAATTCAGCAGCTATACGAAGCATCTGATCTTTTTGTTCAGCCGCATCAGCAAGCGCATCTGCCAACTGTTTTTCAAGTGAATCTTCCTCAGCAATCGCTTCCACTTCCGGAAGATCTTCGCTGATGGTTTCAATGTCTTCCAAAATTTCTTCTTGCCTTTTTTCTTCGCTCACCAATTCCTCCATCTATAATATAGGCAATGGATAGACCAAGCAGTCTTCATTTGCCTGCGTTCTTTCAAAAAGCCATATTGTTTCACAATTGCATCAACAATAAGTAGCACTATTTCCTTGTCAAGTAGCCAAAAAGCCTCTTTTTGCCTTTCATCTTACATAAAAAGACAATATAGTATCCGATATCATTTCCTATTTTTATTGTATGGAGAACAAACTCAATGGAATTTGAACCAAAATGGATCGCCTGGGAAATTACCAGACGTTGTAATCTTAAATGCGTACACTGCAGGTCTTCGTCTGAGCTTGCAATAGAGGGACACCCCGATTTCTCTTTTGATGAGGCCAAACGGGTCATCGATGACATCGTCTCGTATTCTTCCCCTGTTATTGTCCTCTCGGGTGGCGAGCCACTGCTTCGCGAAGATGTCTTTGATATCGCTAAATATGGTGGATCAAAGGGACTGCGGATGTGCCTGGCCACCAACGGCACCCTGGTAACAGCGGATATTTGTAAGAAAATTGTCGATGCTGAGATTAAAATGGTATCGCTCAGCCTGGATGGGGCCAAGGCGGAAACCCACGACAATTTCCGAAATCAAAAGGGAGCATTCGATGGAACGATGAATGCCATCAAACTCTTTAAGGAATATAATATCCCTTTTCTGGTTAATTCTTCCTTTACCCTTCGCAACCGTAAAGAAATACCTGAAATTTACAAGCTGGTCAAAGGACTTGGAGCTACAGCCTGGTATATGTTTATGATTGTGCCCACGGGTCGTGGCGAAGATATCATGGACGAACTTATTCCCATCGATCTCTACGATGAAATTCTGGAATGGCATTACGAGATTGAGAAAAATGACGACGAACTCCTCACCCGACCTACCTGTGCACCCCATTATTACCGAATCGTGCGCCAAAAGGCCAAAGAAGAAAACAGCTCATTTAAGCGCCGCAACCTGAAATTCTCCACGGGTGGTTCCAAGGGATGTCTGGCCGGTCAGCTTATCTGTCTTATTGATGTGGATCTTGATGTGCTTCCCTGCAGCTACTTTCCAAAATCTGCGGGAAATCTTTACAAACAGTCATTTAAAGAGGTATGGGAAGACTCCAAACTCTTTGCTGAAATGCGTGATTTTAAAGGATATAAAGATAACTGCGGATCATGCGAATATGTAAATGTCTGTGGTGGCTGTAGAGCCAGAGCCTATGCCATGACCGGAGATTATCTGGCACAGGAGCCATTTTGTAATTATATTCCAAGAAGTCTAAGGGAAAAAGAGTAATCCCAAACATAAAATTTAAGCAAACTGTTTAGCAGTGCTCCAGGTTTGTTTGTTCAGGTCTTGTCGTCATAGTAGAGCTATACGACAAGACCTGAACAGACAAAGATGGGGTGCTGATGAATAGTTGGGAAAAAAGCTATGAATGATACATTTCTACAGGCCTGTAGAGGCGAAAAAACTGACTACACCCCCATCTGGATCATGCGCCAGGCCGGACGTTATCTACCGGAATACCAGAAAGTACGCGGTAACGTTACCTTCCTTGAGTTATGCAAAACTCCTGAACTCTGCGTAGAAGTCACCCTGCAGCCCATTGATATTTTAAATGTTGATGCCGCAATCCTCTTCTCGGATATCCTTATTCCCCTGGAAGCCATGGGAACGCCTCTGGAATTTCATGAAGGCCGCGGTCCGATATTCCCGAAACCTATCAAGAATCAGGCAGACCTCGACAAACTCATTGTGCCTGATCCGCACGAGCACACCGGATTTGTTATGGACACCATCGGTCTCCTACGCAAAGAACTGAAGGTGCCGCTTATCGGCTTTGCTGGAGCACCCTTTACCTGTGCCACCTATATGATCGAGGGCGGTTCATCCAAGGTGTTCTGGGAAACAAAGAAAATGATGTTCACCAATCCGGAACTTTTCCACAATTTGATGCGAAAAATCACGGACACCACCACCCTTTACCTGAAGGCTCAGGCAAAGGCCGGGGCTCAGGCTCTGCAAATTTTTGATTCATGGGCAGGTGTCCTAGCACCCTGTGATTTCAAAACATTTGCCCTTCCCTACGTACAGGAAATCATCCGCGATCTCCAGGACACCGGACTTCCCATCATCTACTTTGCCAACAACGGAGCAACACTCCTTGAGATGTCCGAATCATCAGGAGCCGATGTTCTTGGACTTGACTGGCGTATCAATATTGGCGATGCCGTAAAACGCCTTGGCAACGTTGCCGTTCAGGGAAATCTTGACCCATTCTCCCTGTTGCTGCCAAAGGATGAGCTCAAGAAACGTATCGGACGGATTCTTGACGATGCAAAAGATGCCAAAGGCCATATCTTCAATCTTGGCCATGGTATTCACCAGTTCACACCACCTGAGCAGGCTAAGGCTGCTGTGGAATTTGTGCATGAGCTGAGTCAGAAATAAAAGCCACAGTGCAAGTCCCCACAATACAACGCTGCTACTCGCTTATGGACGAGTACGCCATGCTTGATAACATCCGGGCCCACTCTCTGATGGTGGCTCGGGTGGCATCGGTTCTCCTTCAGAACCTCAGAGACTCCACTGAAGTAAATGGTACCCTGGCATCAAAAGAACTTGTTTTGGCTGGAGCCCTGCTCCATGATATTGCCAAGACCCCCTGCCTGAAAAACCGCTGTGACCACGCCAGACACGGCAGAGATATCTGCCTGGAACTTGGTTACCCTGAAGTGGCTGAAGTGGTGCGCGAGCATGTTATTCTCACAGAATTTTCCCGAACACGTTACAAAAATGGTATCTTCCTTGCCAAGGAAATCGTCTACTATGCGGATAAACGAGTCCGCCATGATGAGATCGTATCACTTGAAGAAAGACTTGAATATATCCTGGACCACTACGGAAACAATGACCCGAATCGGCACCGTTTAATCAGAGAAAATTTCAAAAAATGCCAGGAACTTGAAAGCTGTCTTTTTTCATCTTTAAAAATATCGGCGGATGATGTCCTGGCGTCAGTTTCCACGGTTCGTTTGAGGTAACTATCCACCGAAATTGAGTTTGAGTCGGAATTGTATAACGAATACGATGGTAGGAAACTGGGGACATGACCCAATTCGTCTTTGTCTTTTGAATTGGGATCGTGTCCCCAGATTCCGATTTGAACACAAAGAACTAAACATCTCCATTTTCACGAAAAGAAACAATGAACAGCATGATTAACACTTCTGTCCTCACCGTTTTTATTCCAACGTTCTTTTTCGTCTCTGCAACACCCGGAATGTGTATGACCCTGTCCATGACTCTGGGGATGACCATTGGTCTCCGCCGTACCTTCTGGATGATGTGGGGTGAGCTCCTTGGAGTCGGCCTTGTATCCGTAGCAGCCGTGGCCGGAGTAGCAGCCATTATGCTTAATTATCCCGCTGCATTTCTGGTACTCAAATATATTGGTGGTGCATATCTTGGCTATCTTGGAGTTCAAATGTGGCGCTCCAGGGGAAAAATGGCCCTTTGTGAAAAAAGCACAACAGATGTCGACCTCGGCGCAAAGGAACTTGCTATTCAGGGTTTTGTAACAGCCATTGCCAATCCCAAAGGATGGGCTTTTATGATCTCTCTTTTGCCGCCATTTATAGATCCGGTCTACTCACTTGCACCGCAGGTTATGATTCTACTTGTTATCATTCTGACTATTGAATTCTGCTGCCTCACTGGCTATGCAGTAGGCGGAAGAACACTTCGAAATATGCTCCAGAAAACAAGTACCCTCAAAACAATGAACAGGATAGCCGGGACCCTGATGATCGGGGTTGGTATCTGGCTGGCTGCCGGATAAAGACAATTTCTTTACCTTCAGCCTTCAGCCCTAACGACTTCTGCCTGACACATTTTCCTGTCTCTTTTATACTCACCAACAGCAACGCTAATGGGAATAATCAAAAACAGCAGTAACCCGACTATCAGAGCACTCCAGCCGCCCTGCTTATATACAAATCCTGAGCCTGTGATACCAAGCCAGCCGCCAAGATAATAAAACAGCACATAAAGGGCATTGGCACGTCCCTGCCCACTCTGAAGTTTACGATTAAGAGAACCAACTGCAGCGGCATGAATGGTAAAGAAGCCACCACAGGTCCCAAGCAGTCCAATGATAATCGCAGGTAGAAAAGGTAACAGAATCAAGAGCAGCGCCACCCCTAAAACACCACTCCCCACAAGCAAGGTTTGTCCACTGCCAAAATGATTACTTATCCTACCAGATATAGGTCCGACAAAGATCCCCACAATATAAACAAGATAGAGCAGGGTTATTGTCTCGGTGGAAAAAGCAAAGGGCTCCCCGGTTAAGCGATAGGGCAAATAATTAAAAACAGATGAAAAAATTGCAAAACTTCCCATTGCACAAAAATACATTCGCAACAATTCCCACCGCTTTAACAGCTCCCAATAGCCTGTTGCATGGGACGGTTTTCGACTTGTTTGTGAAGGCTTCGGCAGACCACGTACAGCAACAACAGTGGCAGCAATGGTGAGTAGGGCTGCCGAGACAAACGCATAGCGCCAGTGCAGTGGTGGATGAACCCAACCACCGAGCAAACGACCACACAGGCCCCCCAGTACCGTAGCAGACACATAAGAGCCCATTACAACATTGAGTCGCTCGATGGGAAGTGTTTTAGCAAGATATGCCGCAAGACATGTTGTAAGGCTTGGTATGAAAAGACCTTGGAGAAAACGGGCTCCCAGAAAAACCCAAAAATTCCCGGTGACGGAACAGAGTAGTCCCCCGAGAGCAACCATAAGACCGCCACTCAAGATAATGGGCTGGATTGCAATCCTATCGACCAAAACACCAAAAAGGAGATTGGAGATGGCTATACCAAGAATAACGGTTGAAACACTAAAAGAAGCCAACACCATATCAACCGCAAACTCGCTTTGTAAAATCGGCAACACCGGTTGAGTAATATAGACATTTGTAAATGACGCGGAAACCAGTGCGAAAACAATACACTGCAGACGCAACGAGGTATAATTGTCCGCTTTCAATCCGTTAGTTCTCCCTCATACCAGGAGCAACGAGAGAACGGACAAAGAGTTTGCTATGCCCTGCTGCGTTTTTTTCAAATAGTGAATTTTTCATATCCCTCAGGTTATTCCCCCCTTACTTTATGCCATTAATGATTACTATTGAAGCAAATAGAGCAATTTTTTGTTACTGACAGCACCTCTTTACTCCACAAATGCCATGGGGGCATTCCATCGGAAACAAAAGAGGAATGAACAGAACTTCTTTTTAATAAAAATTCTGCCCGGATATTAGTAAATGGAAAAAGTAAGCACATTCACCCCCTACGAATTCATCATTGACGAAAAAATAAATATTACTGCCGGACCCCGTCGGGGCGATTGGCTGGTCACTGGAGTGGACAAAAACAGTATCACCCTCCAGTGTCCCATTAGCAAAAAGGAGTTTACCTGGAAGAATTTTTGTTATCTGAGCAGCAAAGAAGCTACGACCTGGCCGAATAAAGACGGGCAGTAATCATACTTCGCAGTTTCATTTCATACAGGAAGAGATAGGCGCTTGCGGCCACATAGGAGATGAAAGTACCTGTATATATCCCAAAAGAAGGATAGCTCAGAGAGACCGTCAAGGCAAAAACCATGATGGCAAGCAGTCCGAGAGGGAATTCTCTAAAGAGCCCTTTCACTGCCATACTCCCATAATGATGATGGAGAACAACCACGGTGGGAAGGACCGTGGTTGGGAAAATGGAAAAAATCCCGGACCATTGCGGCCCGATCATCTCTGCCGCCCCGGTTATCAGCAAAACAACCGTTGCCGCAAAACCCGCACGGCTTCCAATAAGAAGTGGGGTGAGGGGGATTCTACCCTGTATTTTATGGACGGAAATTGTGCTGAACCTGACGATACAGCCAAGCAGGATGATTGCAACAACCAGAGATCTGATCCAGATATTTTCCGGTAGAAAATAGCGAACAGAAAAGGCCATAATAAAAAAACCTGACAGCCCAAGTACCACACAAACGACTATCCCCCACGCACTCTTTTTTTCCAACCGTTTTATTCCCTCGAGATAGCCCCAGGCGAAGCCAAGAATTGCAAGGAGACCGGGTATACACCAGAGTGCACTGTCGGCAGCAAAAACCGGGCCCTGCTCAAGACCGATAAAAAAAAGGGACAACCCTGCGCCCAGTGGAAATCCCATCAGGACACCGGCAAACCTGGCACTTGCACGCTCTGCGACCATGGTGATACTCAGCACCATACCGGCAGAAACAGCTATTTTCAGAAAAACAGGTAACAGACTTATCATAACAATACCAAGAATTAAGCCGAACCAAACAGTACAATCCGACCAGCCAACAACACCAGCAGAAGTCCAAAGACCTTATCCAGCAAAGCAGCCCTGCTGCGGAGTGCATCAAGAACCCTGGAATGAGACAAAGCCAGGACCACGATCAGATACCAGCCTGCATCAATAAAACCGGCAGTCAAAGCCATGATCATTTTCTCGGCAAACTGCGCCTGAGATGAGACAAACTGGCTGAAAAGTGCCGCAAAAAAAATGGCAAGCTTGGGGTTGAGAAAAGCGGTAAGGAAACCAGTACGGAGACCATTGCCAGTATAGGTTGAATCGGCATCGATTTGAGCAGCATCGGAAAGCCCCGTGGATCCAAAAAAGGCTTTAATACCAAGATAGGCCAGGAACAGGGCACCCAGCCACTGAATGACCGTAAAAGCCAAGGGACTTCCAAGAACAAGTACAGCCAGGCCTGCAACGGTTGCAAAGGCATAGAGGCCAACCCCAAAACCGTGGGCCAGAGCTGTTTTAACACCCTCTGCACGCCCGCCAGCCAAAGTATTTTTCAGGACAACGGCCAAACTGGGACCGGGCGACATGGCTCCAAGGATACAGATGGTGGCTAAAGAAAACCAGGCTGCCATGGTCATAGCAGGTACCTTCTTCCACGCCAAAAGGACAGCAGAGAAAAACGAGATCTCAAAACTGCCTGCCATAGCAGTATACCATTTTCAACCGGGCTGATACTCTTCACTCTAATTCCCTGGATATCCCATAGTGACAAATCCCGATGTTTTTCTCATGGATCTGTTTTCATTACAAGTAGTCTTTGTCCATCCCCGACTACAATTCAACTGTCTTTTTATTTCCAGGCAAGAGTATTCAATCGATTTCCATCGGTCAACAGAAAGATTGAAGAAAAAAAACGATCCTTTTTCCTTTGAATTCACATGGAAATGAATGTAATATATTCAACAAACACCCTTGTTATTAGTTCCTTTTTATGGGCAAAACGCTCTGCAGGAAAGCACAACCAGCAGCTAACACATTGTGTTAGCGACCGAAAAATATATTATTCCAGTAAGACAGCAACGATAAACTCTTCAGGCATCAGAAATATCGAAAAACAATATGATTTCTCTCCTCAAATCGCTTCGTGGCCACATTTTTTTATACATGATCCTACTAAAGGGTGTTGAAAAGTATCTTCCAGGAACCATTTTACATGTAGCCAGGGCCGAATAATCAGCATTTTTCTTCGTTTATGTATACTTAGCAGGGCTTGACGTTTAAAACTTATCAATCGTTTTTT
>Ga0208648_1001161_pt1 | contig 22699 bp, 21 predicted proteins | sample AntAceMetag02UKL_FD_184772 | JGI IMG/M metagenome (GOLD analysis project Ga0208648, IMG submission 184772) | Saline lake microbial communities from Ace Lake, Antarctica - Antarctic Ace Lake Metagenome 02UKL (SPAdes) (version 2) | ecosystem: Environmental > Aquatic > Non-marine Saline and...
AAGGTGAGAACTTATGATTATATTCGAGACAGAGTTAGCGGAGAATTCAAACTGCCTTCTCTTGCACAGCTGATTGAAGAAAAATCTCAGGGAAATTTTGTGCCTCCCTAGAATTTATAGCGGATACGTCCTTCCCTTGGTTCGCCGGGCTAAGGCCTGCATTGTCAACATCTACCAACCAGTCTACGCCGCCACTGGTTTCCACACGAAAAACGCCGTCAGGGGTTTGAATCCTGCCAAAACTATTTTTATTGTCAAAACTTAGGATGACCCTGCTTTTAGGAAACGCATCTTCGAGATAGCCAACCCAGGTAAAGCCACCCTCTTTATCAAGAACTAAATTGTCATGGATGATATTAAATTGTCCTGCGGGTAATGATAATGAAAGCACCTCGCCCAGTGCCATGTTTTTCAACATGGACTTGTTGAAATTAATTCTTATGACTGAGCCGTTTGGCAATTTTTTTAGGTGGTCTGGAATTTTCTGTAGCAAATTGTTATCTGAATAGTTGAAAAGGCTTTCAGGTGAGTTAATTGTATCGCTGCCGTTACCGTTAATTCCAGTCACTATAATTCGACTAGTCCGTCCATTTTTATCAATAAACCCGGCCCGGTTATAATTTTTTAATAACTGAGCTATAGCGATTTCCCAACTTCTGGCTTGGATATCGGCAGTGATTAGGTGATTTTTCAGGAAGGGTACGATTTGAATCTTGATATTACTTTGTTTTTCAATTGCAGCGGCAATTTCAACAAAAGGCTTATTAGTATACTTAATAACGATTGTCTGAGTTTCATTGGGAAGTGAGCTAATACTGGCTTTGGGAGTAGCGGGGATAGGCGTTGCCTGGGCTATGAATGAAGCTTGTGAAAGTATTCCATAGATTAGCAAGGCATGAAGTCTATTTTCTTGAAAAAACATTATATTTTCCTGGGGTAGAATGCCCGTAATCTAAAAGAGGCCACGGGAACAATGTAGTTGATTTACAGCTTCTTTACTGATGACGGTTAGACGAGGAGAGTTATGCATTCCCCCCTCTTCACCCGAACCTTCTTTCAGAAGTAGGTGCTTATTTTTAAGTCAGACACATGAGTAGAGTATATGTTAATTTATAGAGTCTACTATAGTGACCTCAAAAGTAAAGGGTGCCAAATTAGGTATCAAAATCATTTGTGCACTGACTTTATTTGCACTGTCATTGGTATTCAATAAATATATCTCAGGCATTTACACTGTACCGGTTTTAGGGCAAAAAGTAGCTGCCGTTGATGAGTTTTCTTTGCTTAATTCTGCAGTTATTAGCTCAAAACCGAAGCCTAGTGGACTGTTCAGGAAGTGTAATCAATTTGTAGCGTAGCATTAAAAAATTGACTCGCTGACATTAATCAATGGCAGTATCAGTATCTGGTTAGAAAAATTAAATGTTGCATTGGTTTGAATGCGAATAAATCCAGCCTGTTGCCAGGCCAGCATGACTCCTTTCCTTTACATGGTGTGGGTAAATTCCATTCTCTCGGCGGCAGGCAAAAGAGCTAAGCTGCTCATCGTTCAGGCTGTGACAGTCCATTATGGCCTCAAGACGTTGTACTTTAGTCCAGCTCTGTGGGCTTTTTTCGGTTGACATATTTGTTTCAGGATTTTCTAGTTTATTTTCCTTGGCTAATCGGATCCATCTTTGAAGTGTTGAATAGCCAATACGTAAATCATCGGCAATATCGTTAAGTGCTTGTTCGTCACGTTTGGATAATGCTTTTTCTACGGATTGTACTTTAAATTCCTGGCTATATATGGCCATTTCTGTCTCCTAATATTAAATTTTACAGGCGACAGGTATGTTGACATAAGTGGTAGATGTGTAAACTGACCAATGAAAGATGCCTCTTGGTTTGTGATTTAATTGACTACCATACTCCAGAATTCAAGATCCAAGACTTAACACTTTTTGGTGAATTGTTTTTTTCTGACAGAGGGTTATTCAGGATTTGAAGGAAAGTTATACGCTATCAAGGTTGTGTTATTTTTTCAATGACCTATCGATCGTAAATCTGATTCACCAAATTTATGAACCAGCGTGGCCGGAAAATCATTACGTACAAGATTAGTACTTCAAATATTGGCAGAGGTATTATGTGCATAACAATCAATACCAACAACACTAAAATACAAGTGGTCATAGTAGAAAAAGAAGAAGCTTTATTCATAATTAGATCCTAAGCTGGCTTATTCGGTTGCATGAATTAATTCTTATTATCAGCCGCCGATATTTGACAAGAATACTCTGTATTTTATGCTCCTCATAATGAGAAATACGCTACGGACTAATTATCAATAGTTACTATACTCACAATACATGCTAACACAGGGATGAATACCTCGACTATTCATAGTTAGTTCTAGGTTCAGTGGCTGTCTATAATTGATCGGGATTAGTTCAATTTATATCACGGAACCCCATGCAATATGAATTCAAGACCTTGATGAAATAGACTCGTCATTATAAGAGCATTAAAGATGGTTAGAAATGAATATAAAACTGTATTGACAAACTACCAGCTTTTAAAGCTGACCATGTATAAAATCATAGCATAAACTCTGCCCCTTGCCATGGTCTAGACCCGCTAGGTAAGATTGAGGCGGACGTAATAGGGCCGGGCCAAGGGGGGCATCCATTCGCTGCGTAGGCGAATGAATGTTGGCGACAGGAATCCCATCATTTCTTGAGATAGCATGTCGCGCCAGTGTATTATTGTATAATTACAGAGTAGTGTGTATAGCTAAACACTCATTATTTTATACATTCAAGTTTTAACGACCTGATTTTATGATTGAAATCAAACTCTCCAAAACCATGAATTTTAGAGTCCGGGTGAAAAATTAGTTCAGAATCTTCTAATACATCCTGTTGGGTAATACCCATAGACTTCATTAATACCGGATGTTTAGCCATTTCAGAGAGTGTCAGCTTAAAGTTTTGATTTTCAAAAACAGTCAAAGTTGCTTTTGGACCCACAACCAAACTCTCAATTTTATTATCCCAATTCTCCCCTTGTACTTTAAGCAGGTTTGCCAACTTAATTGGGCCTTGAAGTCGAATTGATTTCCCTGCAAATTCAGTATCATCATATAAATCAGCCCAGCAGTCGTCATTTTTAGCATAACTGTTGGTACTTAGACCCAGTAAAACAAGGATACCAAGTATTGCTTTAAAACTGTAATGTGCACTTATAATAGTTTTCATATCGCTTCCCCTTAGTTTATCTACAAAATTGAGTTGTAACCGGATGTCTGAATTATAATTAGATACGGTTTCTACATTACGCTAAACCCAATATATGTTTATCCCACTAAAACCAGGATTTTGCAAAATTTTATTTCTGTTTTTGTTTATCAATTTTATCTTCGCAGCATAAACAGGAGTTTGATCTATCTGAGTTGAACGCTTTGCTGTATTTTGTCACACAGTCAGCTACACCCTCGTTTCCATGCTCAGCGTTACGAGTGCAGAAGGAACGCTGGAGCGTTCAGGAATGGATTCCTGCGCGGAGCATGGGAACGAGAGAACCTGGGCCATGCTGCTTGTCGCGCAAGTTCCTTCTATCTCAGACTTTTAGGCAAATACTTCTTCAAGAAAGTTTTTCATGCTTTGCCAGGAGCGTTTATCGGCGATTTTATTATAAACAGTGCCTAAAGCGGGGGAGTTAGCGAGAGGATTAGTAAAAGCATGAACAGTATTGCCATATTGATGTAATTGCCAATCCACTTGTAAATCAGTCATTTCCTGGCAAAAAGCTGTCACCAGACTGTCTGATACCATAGGATCATCATGGCCATGCAGAGCCAGGACTTTAGCTAGAACAGGTTTGCTTGTCTTGTTCTGGGGGGGATTTAATAAGCCATGAAAGCTTACCACGCCTTTTAAATCAGCTCCCATGCGCGCTAAATCTAAAACACACAGCCCTCCAAAGCAAAAGCCGATCGCAGCAATTTTGGAATCATCGACCCAGGGTAGTAACCTGATGGCATATAGAGCGGCATCGATACGTTGCTGTAATACACTGCGGTCATCAAGAAAGGGTTGCATTAGTGCAGCATTTTCTTCTGGATTTTTACCTAAAATACCGTGGCCATACATATCCAGCGCAAAAGCAACATAGCCTAATTCAGCTAGTTGTCTGGCTTTATTATCGACAAATTCATCACGACCACCCCAGGCATGAGCAATCAATACGGCAGGTCGTCTACCTTCGAGTGCATCGTCATATGCAAAAAAAGCCTGCAATAAGTGATCACCATCTAAATAATTAACTGTGTTAGAAAGTATTGTCATGATAATAGCTTAAATTTTACCAAAATTATAAACGACGATTCTATTCACCAGGGGTTTGAGTTGTTTGTTTAGCATATCTTTGTGCTTCTGGTTTTGCATGTATTTTTTAAGCGCTGCAGCATTTTCAAATGTCACTGTTACGGCAACATCAAAAGTATCATCAACTATAGGCCGGTCACTGGGAATAACCGCGCTGACATGACGAGACACAACGCCAGGTATGGTTTCCAGTGCACGACTGGCTTTAATGAACTGCTCACGCATCTGAGTATTACCCGGTTCTTTTAACCAGACCACAACAACGTGGCTGACACGCTGGTCTTCTTGCGCATGGGTGATAGTGACAGTCAACATTAAGACCAGGAACAATAAGCTATGTAGGTATTTTTTCATGTTATTTCTCCTGATTTCTTTAGTTGTTCTAAAAAGCCGGTTGAGGCCTCTTCGATTAAATCCAGCACCTTTTCAAATCCATAGGTACCGCCAAAATAAGGGTCCGGTACTTCATTTGTTTCTAAATGTGGCGCATACTCCAGAAATAATTTTATTTTGTGTTGATATTTTTCGGGACAAGCTTCCATCATAATGGCTTGATTCTCTTCATCCATTGCCAGTAAGTAATCATAGTCCTCAAAATCACCCATAATAAATTTCCTGGCACGTATATTACTTAAATCAATATTCCGCTCTTTTGCCGCTTTTTGTGAACGTAAATCAGGGGCATCACCAATATGATATGCATGTGTACCCGCAGAATCAATCGCAAAGCTTTTATCTAATTGTTGTTCATTGATTAACTTTTTAAAGACTCCTTCAGCGCTGGGTGATCGACATATATTGCCCATGCATACGAAAAGTACTTTTACTTGATTGTTATCGTTCATAATTATCTTGAGTTATTTACTATTTATGATGGTTTACTATTGTGTATATAGCTTCACACACTTAACATTGGTTTATTCTCTAGTATCTGCCGGGGTTTCATTGATAAGTCCATGATTTAGTTGCCTGTAAGCTTTGCTATTAAATACCTGAACCTAAGCAGAAAAATTCTTTGTGAATGTTTATTGAAGAGGATTTGATCGTCAGTGGTGCAATAAGCTATGTGTTAGCAGAAGGGCACGAATCTGCTAGCGAAAGCAAAAATTTCCGTTAAAGCTTGTGCCCCAGCTTGACTGGGTAGATTTCGGCAATGATGAATTTATTTAACATGCTGATGTTTCTAGTTTATTCTCATGGCTGTGAGCTTTACCTAATCAGGAAACGCTTTAAAGTTTATCGCACCATTAATAATTTAATGGTGCGACAATAAACGCTTAATTTATACGCACTGCGATTTCTCCACCAGCGCTGGCTTTAACCGCACAGAATTTGAATTCCGGGATTTTAGCTGATGGGTCTAGTGCTTCATTAGTAATCAGATTTGCACTCGCTTCGTTATAACAGAAAGCCATAAACAAGCTGCCTTTTTGTATACCTATATCAGCACGCGCATAAGCTGTTATTTTTCCGCGTCTGGATTCTATAGTAATAATATCGCCTGGTTCTACACCCAGTTTTTGTATATCTTCCGGATGTATCATAATCACTGGATCTGGCTCTATAGCGTCCAGGGTCGAAGAGTGACGTGTCATACTTCCTGTATGCCAGTGTTCCAGTTGGCGACCGGTGATAAAAATAAGCGGATACTCATCATCTGGCATTTCATCTGCATGAATATAGGAGGCAGGAACGAAGCGTCCTTTTCCTGATGCAGTAGGAAACCCGTCGGTAAAAATAATCGGTTCACCCGGGTCGCCGACATTTTCTAAGGGATAAGTCAATGAATCTTCATGCTCTAATCTATCCCATGTCATACCAGCTATACTGCCCATGGCCAAACGCATTTCTTCAAACACGTCTTTAGGCCCCTGATAAGTCCAGCCACAACCTAGACGATTGGCAATTTCCTGAAGAATCCATAAATCCTGTTTAGCATCACCTGGCGGGTTAACTGCCTGACGCCCCATTTGTACACGTCGATCAGTATTCGAGAAGGTCCCCGTTTTTTCATAAAAAGCCGACGCAGGCAGAATAACATCGGCAAAGCCTGCTGTTTCAGTTAAAAATATATCTTGCACCACCAAATGCTCTAATTTTGAAAAAGCCTCGCGTACATGGTTTTGGTTAGGATCTGACATAGCCGGGTTCTCACCCTCGACAAACATGCCATATATTTCATTGTCCAAAATGGCATGAATCATTTCTACGGTAGTTAAACCGCGCTTTGGATCTAATTTTACATTCCACAGTTTTTCATATTTAGCCTGATTTACGGGATCTTCAACAGGTTCGTAATCCGGGTAGACCATTGGAATCAAACCTACGTCAGATGCGCCCTGTACGTTATTCTGGCCGCGTAATGGATGTAAGCCTGTTCCCGGCCGGCCAATTTGCCCTGTCATTAAAGCCAGGGCAATCAAACAGCGTGAATTATCAGTTCCATGGATATGTTGCGAAATACCCATACCCCATAAAATCATTGAGGCTTTTGAAGTCGCATACAATCTGGCTACTTCACGCAATGTTTCTGCATCAATACCACAAATTGGCGCAACTTTTTCAGGACTATAATCCCTCAAGTGTTGCTTCATAAACTCGAAATCTTCGGTATGCTTTTTGATGTAAGTATCGTTTTGCAAACCTTCGTCCAGAATCACATGCATGATCCCGTTGAGTAAGGCAACATCAGTATCAGGGCGGAATTGTAGTACATGGCTGGCGTATTTGGCGATATCCGTACGATTGGGATCTATTAAAATGATTTTGGTTCCGCTCTTGGTCGCATTTTTCATGAAAGTTGCGCCAACAGGATGGTTAACAGTTGGGTTAGAACCAATAATGATAATAACGTCGGCCAATTTTACATCTTCAACCGGGTTGGATACCGCCCCGGAACCTAAACATTCTAATAAGGCAACTACAGAAGAGGCATGACATAAGCGTGTACAGTGATCGACATTGTTTGAACCAAATCCTGTTCTAACCAGTTTCTGAAATAAATACGCTTCTTCATTACTGCCTTTCGCTGAACCTAGGCCCGCTAAGGCTTTTTTACCTTTTTCATCACGAATTTTTTTCAGGCCATCTGCAGCAAAATCCAGAGCTTCATCCCAGCTGGCTTCACGAAATACGGTATCCAGGTCATTTGGGTCTAATAACTCGGTCGTTTTTGCGATGCCTTCGCGTCTGATGAGAGGTCTGGTTAAACGTAAGGGGTTATGTATATAGTTAAAGCCATAACGCCCTTTAACACACAGGCGAAATTTATTGGTATCCCCATTACGGCCTTCGGTATAAAGAATTTTATCGTCTTTAACGTGGTATTTAATCAAACAACCGACACCGCAATAGGGGCAGGTTGAATTAACAGTTTTATCTGCTATTTCAAGCCCGACATTATTGGCCGGCATTAATGCTCCGGTCGGACAGGCTTGAACACACTCACCACAGGCAACACAACTACTCGCCGCCATAGGATCTGCAATATCAAATACAATTTCAGAATGTAAGCCACGGTTAGCATAACCGATAACATCATTCATTTGTTCTTCACGGCAGGCGCGTAGACAGCGAGTACATTGTATACAGGCATCCATATTGACCGCGATAGCCGGGTGGGATAAGTCTGCGGCGGGTTGAACGCGCGATTCGAAACGTGGCACTCCTACTTGCAGTTTTTTAACCCATTGGTCTAGTTCTGAATCTATTTTGTAAGGTGATTCACCTTGATCAGGCATATCTGATTTAAGCAGTTCAAGAACCATTTTTTGCGATCTAACTGCGCGTTTACTGTTTGCCTGTACATTCATACCCGCTGTTGGCATACGGCAGCATGAAGGAGCCAGGGTTCTTTCGCCTTCAATTTCAACTACGCAGGCTCGACAGTTACCATCAGCGCGCAGGCCTTCCATATAGCAAAGATGGGGGATTTCTTTATTATGACGTTTTGCTGTTTGCAGAATTGTTTCATCTGCAAAAGCTGAGACCTCTTCGCCATCAAGTGTGAAATTGATCATGGGTTGGTTTAATGTGTCCGGATTAGCAGCCATGTTTTATTACCTATTAATTAATCTCTTCAGGGAAGTACTTGATAGCACAACGTAAGGGGTTAGGTGCAGCTTGCCCTAATCCACAGATAGATGCATCGACCATCACCGAGGATAATTCTTCCAGTAAATCGGTATCCCAGTTTTCCTGTTGCATAAGAACAGCTGCTTTTGCGGTACCAACACGACAAGGCGTGCATTGGCCACAAGACTCTTCTTCAAAGAATTTCATCGCATTGATAGCTAATTGTTTGGCGCTATCCTGCTCAGAGAAAACGACGACAGCAGCAGAGCCGATAAAACAGCCATGTTCATTTAAAGTGTCAAAATCCATTGGGATGTCTGCCATTGACTCAGGTAAAATTCCGCCGGATGCACCGCCCGGGAAATAGCCATAGAATTTATGACCCTCTTGCATACCACCACAGTACTCGTCAATCAACTCGCGCATGGTTGTACCCGCAGGGGCTAGATGTACACCAGGTTTATTAACGCGACCTGAAATAGAAAAGGAACGTAAGCCTTTGCGTCCATTTCGACCATGCGAAGTAAACCATTCTGGACCTTTTTCTACAATATCCCGTACCCAGTATACTGATTCCATATTGTGTTCGAGGGTAGGACGACCGAATAAGCCCACTTCAGCTAAAAATGGAGGTCTCAAACGAGGCATGCCGCGCTTGCCTTCTATAGATTCGACCATTGCCGATTCTTCGCCGCAAATATAAGCACCTGCGCCTCGACGTAAATGAATCGGTGGTAAACGATATTTATCAGACGGTGGGTTGTTTTGTAGATTAGCAATTTCTTTGGTTAGAATCTCACGACAGCCAGCATATTCATCACGTAGATAAATATAGATCTCATCACAGCCTACGCATAGTGCGGCAATTAACATGCCTTCTAAAAAACGATGCGGATCAGATTCCAGATAATGCCGATCTTTAAAAGTACCTGGTTCTCCTTCATCTATATTCACAGCCATTAAACGTGGTCCGGCAAAGCCCTTAACGATTCGCCACTTTCTGCCTGCCGGAAACCCGGCTCCTCCTAAACCACGCAGACCGGAATCTTCCATTTGTTTAATAACACTTTCGCTGCTAATAGTGCCTTCTAAAACGCCTTTTAGTGTCTGATAGCCTTGATTCTTCTGATATTGTTGCATACTGATGTAATCAGTAATATCTGCTTTAATGTCGTTATTATTGACCGCTGTCGTCACGGTCTCAGGTGTTGCATTATCTATCGCTTTCTGACCAACTACGGCGACTGGGGCGTGTTGGCAACGACCTATACAGGGAACTTTTTGTACTCTAACCTGATCTGAATTCAGGCTATTGCTTAAAGCCTCTGTGAGTTCATTAGATCCAGACATTGAACAAGAGAGAGATTCACAGACACGCACAGTTAAAATAGGTGGAGGCGTTTGACCTTCTTTTACTACATCGAAATGATGATAAAAAGAAGCGACTTCAAAGACTTCTGCAGGAGAAAGATTCATTTCGTGTGCAAGTGCAACGAGATGTTTAGAGGATATGTATTGATATGTGTCCTGGATTTTATGTAAGTGCTCTATCAATAAATCGCGTTGACGAGACTCATTCGCCAGGAGCGATTGAACTTGTTCTAATGCCGTAAGATCAACGGAGTGACCTTTTGGTCCTTTGCGTTTTTTCTTGCTAATTTGATCCGGGCTTATAGTAATGACTGCCACTCGTTTTTCCCCCAACTCTTGCGTTATTTTGATTTAGCTGACACTTATGCGCCAAATGTATTTTTATTATTTATTAATCTGGCAAATTTTATCCACTTTAACAAAACTGTCATCTTCTGTTCAAGTAATCTTTTGTTTAGATGTGTATCACAAATAATGATATTATCACCAAAAACATATTTTGACTGCCTATAAATTCAGGAACCCATATTGAATCCTCAGCATTTACTAACCTTTGCCGTTGTTGCACGATTAAAAAGTATTACTTTAACTGCCCAGCATCTGAATATAGGGCAGCCAGCAGTCTCAGGTCAATTAAAATTACTGCAGACTTTTGTCGGCGAGCCGCTATATGAGCGTAAAGGGCATCAGATTGAATTAACAGCAGCAGGGCAGGGATTATTAAGGTATGCAGATAAGATGGATAACTGTTTTAACCAGGCTCTGGAGTATGTACGTAATTTGCAAAAAATAAGTACCGGTGTTTTGCGTATTGGTGCAACCATGACTATTGCCAGTTATTATTTACCTAAATTTGTTGTTGAATTACAGACTAATTATGAAGGCGTGCAGGTTTTTATGAAAACGCTGGATACTGCGGGAACCCTGGAGAATTTATATAGCCTAGATTTAGGCTTTATTGAAGGTTCATTGCAAAGTGTTGAGTTGCCTAGTAATTATCAAATTATCCCTTGGCAAAAAGATGAAGTCGTGCTAGTTTTACCTGAAAATCATGTACTTACCACTGAATATACTGATTTTGTACCTTTGGAGGTTTTTACTCAACATCAGGTTATCTGGCGTGAGCGAAGTTCAGGGGGCAGGCATGTCATTGAGTCCGCCTTATCAGCTGCAGGAATTACAGCGCCCGTGAATATCGAAGTGACAGGGGTTTCGGCTGTTAAAGAATCAGTGAGAGCAGGGTTAGGCATAGGCTTTTCTTCATCATTAGCTTTGAAGAATGAAGTTAAAGGGCTGGTGTCACGTAGAATAGGCCCAGGCCAGGGATTGACCTGGCAATTAAATATTATTGCCCCCAAACCAGCCTTGCAATCCCGTGCCACCAAGGCTTTTCTGGCATTATGCATGAAAGAGAGCACGCTGTAATTCGTTAGTTATTTCTGGAGTAAGCAAGTGCGCTATGCATTACTGATAATTATATTTTTGTTTTCAATTCCAGCCTGGGCTGCTTTTAATGTCAAGCAGGTTGCGCAAGGTATTTATGTGCATCAAGGGCCGGTAGAGCTACCTGATATACATAATCATGATGAGATTGCCAATATAGGCTTTATAGTCGGCGAAAGTTGTGTGGCTGTTATTGATAGTGGTGGCACTCCAGCGCAAGGGAGGCAATTAAAACAGAGTATAAAAAAAATCACCCGGATACCGATTTGTTATGTGATAAATACCCATGTTCATCCCGATCATATATTCGGCAATAGTGCGTTCAAAAATATAGCTAATATACAATTTATCGGTCATAAAAAGCTGGCCAGAGCAATGGCTGAAAGAGGGCCTTTTTATATTGCGCGTTCTAAAGAGCAAATCGGTATCAAGCTGACTGAAAATGATATTATTGCCCCGACTATTACGGTTGCTAACACTTTAGAACTGGATTTAGGTGGACGATTATTAACGCTTACTGCACATCCAGCCGCCCATACTGATAATGATTTGAGTGTATTAGATCAAAAAACGAATACACTCTGGTTGTCGGATTTATTATTTGTCGGTCACTTACCCGTGATAGATGGAAGCTTGAAAGGCTGGCTGGCTGAAATAGATAAACTGGAAAAGCGCCAATTTGATGTTGTTATCCCTGGGCATGGACCTATGGTACGTGACTGGCCAGAAAGTATGCGGCCAGAAAAACTATATTTACAGTTTTTGGCAAATGTTATTCGTAGTAAAATTAAGCAGGGAGTTTATCTGGAAGAAGTTCTGCAAACGGTGAGTTATCCAGATAAAAAACAATGGCAATTATTCAATGATTTTCATAAAAAAAATCTTAGTAGTGCCTATGCCGAACTAGAATGGGAAGATTAAAACAACAAAAATTCAGCAAGAGTCTACGTTATCAAATAAATCTAAGGATTTTTATATCGGCTATCTGTATTCTGCTGCTCGGCGGCTCAATTTCTATCTGGCATGCTCGTAACGCTATTAGCAATGAAGTTGCCTCTTCCGTTAAGCTGGCAGTCCAGCTTTTTGAGTTTAGTTATAAAAACAATACTGCGCAAAGTTGGAATAATCGCGCCTGGATTACGCAACTCACTGCACTTAATGCTATACGACATTTAAATATTCAGTTAACAAAGCCTTCAGGAAAGGTGATTAATCTGGTTAAAGATAATTATCTGAATAAACCTCAGGATATACCTCCTGGCTGGTTTATTAATTTAGTCAGTGGCTCATATCCGCACACTGAATATCCCTTTACCAGCGCTGATGATCAGCAAAGCATATTAACTATTCAAGCGAACCCTCTGGATGAAATTACTGAAGTCTGGCAAGAAACTACGGTCTTTTTTCTGTTATTTGTATTATTTACCATACTGGCATTTATTACAGTAAATCTGGCATTTAATCGCTCGCTAAAATCCATAGAACAAATTGTTGATGGACTTCAAGCCATTGAAAAAGGTAATTATAAATATCAATTACCTGAATTTAACACCCTGGAATACGATAGTATTGCCAATGCAATAAATCATATGACAGCTGAGCTAAGACTCGCACAGCAAGAAAATGGCGCGCTAACAAAACACCTGTTGAATATTCAGGAAAAGGAACGCCAACATCTTGCTCAAGAGCTGCATGATGAATTAGGACAATCACTGACTGCAATCAAAGTAATGGCGGTCACGGCAAGGCATCCAAAATCTGACACACTAAAAATAACTCAATCGATAACGGAAATCTGTGATCATTTAATGCAGGTTGTACGCACGATGATGCATCAACTGCATCCATTGATATTAACCGAACTAGGCTTAAAAGCGGCATTGGATAATATGCTTAAGCAATGGCAGAGTAGGAATCCAGACCTGAATGTAACTGTGGAATACTCTGACAAGGTTGATGTTTTACAACAGGAAGTTACCATTCATTTGTTTCGAGTCGTACAGGAATGTCTGACAAATATTGTACGACATGCTAATGCACTGCATGTTGCAATCAAGCTCGATATTGAGAATGACATAGTCTATTTAAGCGTAAAGGATGACGGCCAGGGATGTGATATGCAAAAAATAAAATCAGGCTTTGGTTTACGCGGGATGCAAGAGAGAATAACAACACTGGGAGGTGAGCTAAAGATTAATTCACACGCACAGCAAGGAATGATATTAATGGCAACAATCCCGCTATGAAGCAAATAAAAGTAATTCTGGTTGATGACCATGCTGTTGTGCGGGCCGGGTTTAAAATGTTATTGGCGACCTATGATCAGATTGAAGTTATTGCCGAAGCTGAGCGCGGCGAGGAGGCTATGCAATTATATAAAGCCAGGCAACCTGATATTATGGTGATGGATATTTCCATGCCCGGTATTGGAGGTCTTGAAGCTATTCGGCGCATTTGCGCGCGGGATAATGCCGCTAGAATTCTGGTATTCAGTGTGCATAATGAACAGGTATTTATTAACCAGGCGATCAAGGCCGGGGCAAAAGGATTTATTAGTAAAAACAGTGCTGCTGATATATTAATTGATGCCATACAGCATATTGTAAAGGGAGGGACATATATCGAAGAGGCTTTATGCCAGGACATAACTCAGGAAAATAATGCAATGCCTATCGATCATCAAATGATAATTGATACCTTATCCAGTAGAGAGTTCGATGTTTTTATATTGTTAGCTAAAGGTAAAACCGCACATAAAATTTCTGAAGAATTGTGTCTGAGTTATAAAACCATTGCAAATTATAGTACCCAGTTAAAGAAAAAATTAAATGTAGAAACAGTTGCAGAACTTGCACATATTGCGTTATTGTCTGGCATGGTCAATCACTAAATTCTTATATAGAGTGTGTTTATGAAAATACAAAAAATAATTTTAATGTTCATGGCTATTTTTGCCATGCCAGACTTATCCTATGCAGCAACAGATGAAACTATCTGGAATCAGGTGTTACAGCCACAGTTCTTTGCAGGTAAAACAATCCAGCAAGGTGATGCGATTATCCAACTCACAACACCAGTACGAGCAGAAGACCCTGCATTGGTACCCATTAAAGTAACGGCTAGCTTAGCCCAGACCAAAGATAAATATATTAAGCGGATTGTATTATTGATTGATAAGAATCCGGTACCCTTAATCGGTGAATTTGAATTTACGCCGGAAAGCGGCAAGGCTGATATTGCGATGCGTGTCAGGGTAAATACCTATAGCTATATTCGAGCAATTGCCGAAATGAACAACGGTGATTTGTTTATGGTCAAAAAATTTGTCAAAGCCAGTGGTGGCTGCTCGGCACCGATAGGTGCAGACTATGATGCAGCAATGCAACGACTGGGTAAAATGAAGTTCAGAGTGGATGAAGATATACAAGATGGCAAGCCGACGATGGCGCAGTTATTAATTAGTCACCCCAATGTTACCGGTATGCAAATGGATCAAGTAACACGATTTACCAGAAGGGCACATTTTATTAAACAAATTAAAGTGAGCTTTAACGATAAACCCATCCTGACAGCTAAAACAGATATTGCTATCAGTAGTGATCCTAACTTCCGCTTTTATTTTGTGCCTACGGAAAAAGGGGAGTTAAAAGCAGAATTCACCGATACTTTCTGTGAAAGTCCAGTGAGCCGTAGTGTCTGTCAGTCCGGTAAGACATATACTCAATCCTATACTGTCTCTCCTTGATTAAAAATAAATTGGCGAGGATTTTAATCCACATCTAGCACAAGTGGGCGTTATTGGAAGGCGTGCAAGTCATTCGTGATGCGGGATATCTGATCCCATTTATCGCATTTATGCCGCCTTGAGGCTGGGAGCTACCTTGTGGTGAGCCCTGGCTAAAATGCTGAGACGCCCGTGGGAATCAGCACAGTGTTCCACTCTATGACCCTCACCAGGCACACCATTTTCCGCACCCAGCCCTTCAATGCAGAAGGCATGTTCCACTGCAATTACGACTACTGGGCGAGAAGAAGTGCACACCAAGCCATAAAAGACTTAAGTTGTACACTCCAGACAGACTCGTAACATCATCAAGTCGAAGCCGATATAAAGAGCTTCATCAATGATATTGATCACTTACTGCTGCTTGAAATGTTTGCAAAACGAATAGATGACAAAGCCTTGGGTCTGGATGGGCTCAAAGAAGCGCCCCGAAGTGGAGTTAAACGAAAATTATCGGCTGATCAAGAAACAAAATTTAAAGAAGCCGTGATCGCTCTCCAGGAAACAATCGTTGGTGGGCGAATATCGAGGCATGATATCGGTCAATTATTAGAAGAGCAGTTCCAGGTATAATGCTCTCTGACTAGCGTTTATAATTTCTTGGCCCGATTAGCTATTGTCTGGATAAAAGTGTGTGCAAAACATCCAAAACAAGATCACCGCCCAGGATGATTTTAAAAAAAACGTTGGTCAAATAGTCCGACGTTGAACGCTGGACCCTATGAATATAAAAAATATTGAAGCTTGGTTTGAAGATGAAGCACGGGTAGGACAGCGAGGAACCGTTACGCGAACCTGGGCAAACCAAGGCACACGCCCCACAATAACAATTTAATGCAGCCTATCTATTTGGTGCCATCTGTCCTGTTAATGGTAAAGCGGCTGGCATGGTTATGCTCAAAGCCAATACAGAAAGCATGCAATATCACTTTGATGTGATTTCAGCAGGGGTCATTACTGGTAAACAGGCTGTATTAGTCGTTGATAAAGCAGCGTGGCATTTAACAGGAAAACTTGAAGTCCCTGAAAACATGACGATTGTGCCACTTTCTCCTTATTCGCCAGAACTTAACTCAGTCGAACAAATTTGGCAGCTACTACGGCAACGGAACCTGGCCAATCGGTGTTTTAGAGATTATCAGCATATTGTTGATGCTTGCTGTGAAGCATGCAATAAATTTGTTGAGTGCCCTGGTAATATCCAATTATTCTGCACCAGAAAATGGGTGGAATTAACATGAGTATTTATTGGAATTGGTATCACTCCATTAGTAGATCTGGGCGTCAAAACTAAAATACAGGAACTGGTGATTCCTGTAGTCAATTCAATTATTATTGCCCTGCAGCGGCTGGGATAAAAATGAAAAATCCTGGCCTTGCATATGAATTATATGAGGCGTGAAACCTCCAAGTAATTGTATGATTGTTATACGTCATCGGTTTACCTATATATAATAGCGACCAGGAAGCAGAACCATTCAAACTGACATGTGAACAGATGACAGACTTAATGATATAGCAAAGGATTTTGAGTACTGGATGAACTTTATAAATAAACAAAGGACTGCAGGTCTATCTCGCATAATAAAACTAAGGTCTCGCTTGTTCGTACTAGGCTTTTTATTGCTACAACCTGTCAACTCAATCGCAACTGAATCTAGCCTGAATTATGCCAGGGATACATTACAACCGAGCCAATTAATTGCTGATATATTAAAAGCTAATCCTCAAATGGAAGTTGTACAGGCTGCCTGGGAGGCTTCTACAGCAAGTGCAGAGCCGCAGTCAGCGTGGGCTGATCCTCAGTTTCGTTATACTATGGCACCGCTGACCATAGACAAAGCGGATAGCGGTTATGGACAACGCTTTGAGTTTTCGCAACAAATACCCTGGCCGGGGAAATTACGTCTGCGAGGAGAAGTGGCTAATCACCAGGCAAATGCTGAATATGAAAATATTGCCGCTGTACAATTAGTACTCGCTACAACCGCCAAGTCACTGTTCGCTGACTGGTATTTTGTTCATCAGGCTATCAGAATCAATAAGCATAATCAGACTTTATTCGACGAGTTCAGGGAAATTGCTGTAAGACGCTATAGTGAGGGGTTAGTCAGTAAGCAGGATGTACTGCGCGCCGATGTTGAAAGAGCGCTACTCCAGCATCAGGCGATAGTCTTGCAACGTGAACAGAAAACTATTCTGGCGCGTTTAAATACCCTGTTAAATCGGTCCCCGGACTCTAGCCTTCCTCCTCCACAAAGTCTTACTGCAATTAAATTACTTCCTGAGCTGGAGAGCTTGCGTGCCATAGCACTGCAATCACGCCCCGAGCTGAAAGTGGTATCTGCCAATATTGATGCCAGTAAATCCCGAATGGAGCTGGCCGAACTGGGCTATTATCCGGATTTTAATGTATCCGCTGGATATAACAGCCTCTGGGATAATGAAGATAAGCGTTTCACCATAGGAGTAGGTATCAATTTACCCTTAGACCAGAGTAAACGTAAAGCAGCAGAGAAAGAGGCACAAGCCAGGGTCAGACAAGCTAACTGGCGTAAAATTGAACTTGAAGCCAGAATTAGGGAGGAGCTGGAAATTTCCTATGTGCGTGTTGAAGAAAGTTTGCATATATTAAAACTGTATCGAGAGCAATTATCGCCACTGGCAGAAGAAAATCTTAACACGGCTATTACAGATTACCGGACCGGAAAAGGTGATTTTCTGATGCTTATCAGTAGTGAAAAAAATCGTATGCAAACACAATTACAGGCTGAGCAGGCACTGGCAGATACTTTTAAACGTCTCGCCGAACTTGAGTATGCAGTAGGTAGTGTTGAACCTTTTGCTATAACGAGTGAATCTGAAGGGCTAGAACCATGAAAGTTGACAAAATAATAGTGTTTGTTATTCTGCCTCTGAGTCTAATGATCGGTTTGGTCCTTTTGTTCTACCCTCAGCCCGCGAATCAATCAGCTAAATTAGACAATATAGGTACAACTTATTATGCAGGTTCCTATAAAGTACAGTTAAAACTCAGTCCTGATAAACCCAGAGTTGCAAATAACACACTTAGTTTTCTAATTCGAAATGAACAGGATGAGCCGGTCAGTAATACTCAGATAAATGCAATGGCTATTATGCCAGCGATGGGTACCATGCCTGAAATGCGCGAAAGAGTGGAAATAGAAACACAAAGTAACGGAGTTTTCCAGGGGCAGTTTAGTTTGCCGATGAATGGCAGTTGGCCGCTAAGTATAGAAATAGATAGCCCGGATCTGGGTAAGGCTAAACTTAGCCTGGATATGAATACCAGCCGTGCAGGTCTTAAATTAATAGCGGCCACGGCGAGTGATATGGATCCAGAGCAAATGCAAGTAGCGGCCTCTGAACAACTGGATGCACTTAATGTCGATAGCTATCGGCGTCAACTTATTGGTGTCACTACCAGTGAAGTGCTCTATTTGAATCTGGTTAAAATCATTCATGCAGGCGCACGTGTCAACTATGATGAAACGCGGATTTTTGATATAAATCTAAAATATGATGCCTGGATTGGTACCTTATATGCGGACTTTGTGGGTAAAAAAATCAGCAAAGGGGAGCCATTATTTACGCTTTATAATGCTGAACTTGTTTCTGCTCAGGATGAATATTTAAGCAGCTTAAAACGTAAAAATACAGGGCCTTATAGTTTACAAAAGGCAGCACGAAGTCGACTGGAACGTCTGGATATCAGCTCTGCAGAAATTAGGTCCTTGGCTAAACGAGGACAGGTAATAGAGTATATACCTATGTTATCGCCGGGCAAAGGCACCGTTATTGAAAAGTATATTGTTGCCGGTGCTGCGGTTAAAGCGGGTGAGCGTTTATTACGTATAGCCGATTTATCGACGGTCTGGGTAGAAGGTGACGTGTATGAGGCAGATTTACCCTGGATTAAACTGGGCATGCAGGCAAAGGTCAGCTTTCCTGAGGTGCCTGAACAGGTTTATAGCGCAAAGGTGAATTTTATCCAACCGGTGTTAAACACCGACACACGCACAGCGATTGTTCGAGTGTCTATCGCTAATCCTGGTGGCTTGTTAAGACCTGGCATGTATGCTCGACTGGATTTACAAGTCGACCTGGGTGAGCGCTTTGTCGTGCCTGAGCAGGCGGTTATTTATTCAGGTGAACAACGTGTAGTTTTTTTAGATCAGGGAGAAGGGCGTTTGCAGCCTAGAAAAATCAAAACGGGTTTGCGCAATGATGGCTATATCGAAGTACTGGACGGCTTAAAGTTAGGCGATGTTGTGGTTACTTCGGGTAATTTTCTGATTGCCGCTGAAAGTAAATTTAAATCTGGACTGGCACAGTGGTAGGGCTAACGCCTAAAGGTCCGATCGCCTTTGTTATTGCTTATTGCGCGCGTCATGCTGTGCAAACAGTTATCTTGATTATGCTGATGGCATTATGGGGGTATCGCTCTTTTATACACACGCCACTGGATGCCATTCCTGACTTGTCTGACGTGCAGGTTATTATTTACAGCGAATGGGCCGGGCGCAGTCCGGACCTGGTAGAAGACCAGATTACCTACCCACTCACCCGGAAATTACTTGCGGCACCTAATGTACAGTTTGTTCGTGGACAAAGCTTTATGGGGCTGAGTTTTGTCTATGTGATTTTTAAGGATAATACGGATATTTACTGGGCACGCTCGCGGGTAATGGAATACTTGAATACCGCAGCTGCTGATCTGCCGGAAGGTGTAAGGCCAACATTAGGGCCGGATGCAACTGGCGTAGGCTGGGTATTTGAATATGCATTAGTGGATAAATCAGGAAAGCATAACCTGGCAGATCTGCGTAGCTTGCAGGACTTTAAACTTCGTTACTGGCTGGAATCGGTTACCGGGGTAGCGGAAGTTGCCTCGATCGGCGGTTTTGAAAAAGAATATCAGGTAAGTGTTGATGCGAATAAGCTAGCCAACTACGGCTTAACTCTGCAGCAGGTTGCCAAGGCAATACGCCGCTCCAATAATGATGTCGGTGGGCGGGTACTGGAAATAGCAGGCCATGAGCATTTTATCCGTGGTCGTGGCTATATTAAAAGTAAACAGAACATAGAGAGCATAGCCTTAAGTGTAAATAAATTCGGCACGCCGGTTACTGTCCGGGATATCGCAGAGGTAAGTATAGGTCCTGCAATGCGCAGAGGCCTGGCTGAATTGGATGGTGAAGGCGAAACCGTGGGCGGTATTGTGATTATGCGCTATGGTGAAGATGCGTTGCAGGTTATAGAGCGTGTCAAGCAGCGGCTTGCTGAGGTTCAAGGCAGCTTACCCGAGGGTGTAGAGATAGTGACAGCCTATGATAGGTCGGGACTTATCTATGATGCGATTGATACACTGAAAAAAACGCTGATCGAAGAGCTGCTGATTGTCTCGCTGGTTATTATCCTGTTTTTAATGCATTTTCGTTCATCGCTAATCGTAATTATCGGCTTGCCCGTGGCTATTTTGCTGGCGTTTATTCCGATGGCCATGCAGCATCTGAGCGCTAATATCATGTCTCTGGGTGGAATAGCTGTCGCTATCGGTGCGATGGTCGATGCGGCAATCGTGATGATTGATAATATTCATAAGCAGCTTGCCAGTGCCGAATCAGGCGCTGCTCAAAGTCGTCAGGCGCTTATTATACAAGCGATGCAGGAAGTAGGGCCGAGCATTTTCTTTTCTTTGCTGATTATTACTCTCGCCTTTGTGCCAGTGTTTGCCCTGGAAGGCACCGAAGGGCGTTTGTTCAAACCACTGGCCTATACCAAAACCTATGCCATGGGCTTCGCAGCATTATTGGCTATTACCTTAACACCTGCGCTAGCTGTGTTATTGATCCGGGGTAAAATACGCAGCCAGCCAAACGGCTTGAATCTATTTTTGATTCGTTTGTATCAACCGATAGTCCGCTTAGCCTTGCGTTTTAGATTCTGGGTTGTTGCTCTATCACTGGTTTCTTTGGTGGTTAGCATTCCAGTATTTCTAAAGCTGGGTAATGAGTTTATGCCGCCACTGAATGAAGGCAGTATTCTATATATGCCGACCTCATTACCTGGCATGTCTATTACCGAGGCGGGTAAAGTCTTGCAGACCATGGATCGACAGCTTAAGCAGTTTCCCGAAGTGGAGCGGGTATTTGGCAAGGCGGGACGATCTACCAGTCCTACCGATCCGGCGCCGCTATCAATGGTAGAGTCGGTGGTTACATTAAAGCCGCAATCCGAGTGGCGTACCGGAATGACCTGGGATAAGCTGATTGCCGAAATGAACGAGAAATTACAGTATCCGGGTATGCCTAATATATGGTGGATGCCCATTCAGACACGTATCGAAATGCTGGCAACAGGAATTCGATCCAGCCTGGGAATTAAAGTATTCGGCGATGATCTGGCGAGTATAGAGAATACTGCGGTACGGATTGAGCAATTGCTACAAAATGATGCACGTACCAAACCGTATACCAGGAGCATTTATTCTGAGCGGCTGATGGGGGGCTATTTTCTGGATTTCAACATAGACCGGGATAAAATCGCCAGATATGGTTTAACCATTGATGATGTAGAAGAAGTGATTATGACCGCTGTGGGTGGGATGACTGTTTCCCGGACATTGGAGGGTCGTGAACGCTATGCTATAAATTTACGTTATGCGCGCGATTTTCGTGATAATCCTGATGCCTTGCGTCGAGTGTTAGTACCAACGCCGAGCGGCGCGAATATTCCAATTAGCCAGTTGGCCGATCTGCAGTTTGTTACTGGCCCGCCTATGTTGCGTAATGAAGATGGTCAACTGGTTTCTTTTATCTTTGTTGATGTCAATGGTCTAGGAATTGTTGATTATGTCAATTTGGCGCAGCAAGTGGTTAATGAGCAGGCTGATATTCCACAAGGAGTAAGAATATCCTGGGCAGGACAGTTTAAGTACTTCGAAAGAGCCAAAGCCAAACTTATGGTGCTGGCACCTTTGACGCTATTAATTATTTTGCTAATGCTGTATATCAATCATGGTTCAATCGTGGAAGCACTTATTATTATTCTGGCCATTCCATTTTCCTTGATTGGGGCGATGTGGTTATTATTTATGCTTGATTACAATCTAAGTGTCGCCGTCTGGGTCGGGATGATTGCGCTTGCTGGCCTAGCAGCGGAGATGGGTGTCTTGATGATGCTCTATCTAGGCTTAAGCTGTGAGCAGCACAAAGCAGAAAATAGATTAAAGACGTCTGCGGATCTGAGTGCCGCCATTGTTGCAGGTGCCAGCCAGCGTATCCGGCCTATGTTGATGACTAGCCTGGCATCTTTTATCGGTTTATTACCGATACTCTGGAGTACTGGTGCAGGGGCAGATGTGATGAAACGGATTGCAGCGCCTATGGTCGGAGGGATCGCCTCGGCTCTGATTATGGTGTTGGTAGTATTTCCAGCTGTTTATTCCTATTGGAAAGGCTGGCAGTTACGTTAAGTCTATGTGCCTAGCCTACATCTCGATACTATCCGTAAGAGGGGAGTCGCTATTTTTGCGAAAGCTTGTTTTGGGCATCCCAGCCCAAGCAAGCAGCAAAAACTTAACGCGACCACTTATGCCTCCGGCGGCTCCGATTCGTCCTCGTCACCTCGTTCCGAC
>Ga0208648_1001162_pt1 | contig 22689 bp, 23 predicted proteins | sample AntAceMetag02UKL_FD_184772 | JGI IMG/M metagenome (GOLD analysis project Ga0208648, IMG submission 184772) | Saline lake microbial communities from Ace Lake, Antarctica - Antarctic Ace Lake Metagenome 02UKL (SPAdes) (version 2) | ecosystem: Environmental > Aquatic > Non-marine Saline and...
AAGGATATGGAAGAAAGACAACCAGGGATTACATCAGGATGCTTTACATAAAAAAAGATATAGCAGAAAGCGAAAAAACATCAAAAGCGCTGATAAAGTTTTTAGAAAACAAACCCTTGAATCCTTGACCCCTTGAATCCTTGGACCCTCTTCTCCAACTAAATTGGAGAAGAGCCTTATAAACTAATGTACGTCTCGTAAGCTTTTCCATGCTTAAAAGATAATTATTTACTTTTTTATGGATATCTCGCAAGTCCCTGAGAAATGCATAAAATCATGGACTGTATCCCCCGCTGTATTCCCTTTAAAATGCAAAAAGTTCTTGTAAACAATTGATAGTCGTTATTTGCGCGCTTTTTGAAATCGCACCAATTTTTTGAATTAGTCTGGATTTATCAACAGCTCTAATCTGATCTAAGAGAATTAGCCCCTTTCTCCCTTGAAATTTGCATTGGATCCGGGTTGGAAAATTGAAACCTTTAGATGTCATTGGAGCAACAATAGCTGTTTTCAACGAAGACATCTCATCCGGTGAAATCACTACACATGGTCTGGTTTTCTTGATTTCAGAACCTTGCGTTGGGTCCAGCTGTACTAACCAAATATCAAACCTATGAATGTTTTGTTTTACCATTCCCATTCCTCAGTATCAGCTAAGGGAGCATCCAGCCATTCTTGATTTGAATAATCAGATTTTTGTAACTGAATTGCTTTATCAAATTGCTTTTCCCAGCCTTGCCTTGGTTTTTTAACAGATTGAATTAAGAGTCCTTCATCAACTACTTTGAATTCCAAATCTTTATCACTGAGTTGGGCTTGCTCAATTATAGCTTTTGGGATTCGGACACCCTGTGAATTACCGATTCTAATTAAAGTTGTCATAAACACCCCCATTTGTAATTACATTGTAATTACATAACAAAAAAAATGTCAAATTGAATCTCCAATACCCAAAGGCTAACCATTTAAATCAAGTTCTTGTAATCTTGAAGCATTTTCCGAATACGCACAAATCCCGTTCCATATTTTTCAATATCTCCCGTCAAATAAAAAGCTTCTGCCAGAAGTTTATTGCGGATCGAAGACACATAATCATCTTTTTCAAGATCAGACATCCTCCACCTCAAACATCAAACGCTTGAATTCTTCTTCAATAAACCTGACCTTCCAGGTTTCATCAGGCCGTCTGATATTTTCAAGATTATTGTCGCCATTCCCGCAGTAATATTACATTGTTGTGCCGGCACAGAATTTTATTCCTTTTATATGTGACGACCGTAAAAAAATATGTTCCGCCTCTGGTTCGTGTACGTCGTTATCGCATAGTTGTCCCGCTTGTTTTCCCTCAGCAAGCTCACGCACTCGCTCGATGTCGGTTTCGATGTGCATGAATTCACCATTAGTTTATGGCACCGGTTTCATTAATCAATTTCCAATGAGTTGTTTTATCGCTTTTCTCTCTCAATCCTGCCACGCAATACAGTGGATAGGAATGGATGTTATCTACGATGTTGGGCATTCCGCCATAAAACCTGATTCCATATGGAGATCGCTGATGCCCTTTTAAAAATATTTTCATACTCTTCATAGAGCCCTCTTTTCCGCTTTTTATTTCAACTGGAATGATCCGGTCATTACTAACTATCAGATAATCCACCTCAGCATTTGAGGAGCGAGCCTCCCGATGCCAGTAATAAAGTTGCGGTTTGATATCAATACCGGAACCGGCTATCAGTTCCTGGCCGACAAACGCTTCTACAACACCCCCTCTGTTTGTTATTTGTTCCAGAGGGTTTAGTATCCATGAGGTAGTTGCTATATTTAAAACTGTCTGAGCGAGGGCAATATCCAGAAAAACTGTTTTAAAGCGGTTAAAATTGATATCAGCCCCAAGCGGCAGGCCCTGCCCGGATGCATGATATACTTTGTGTATAACTCCTGCTTTTTGAAGAAGTTCCAGTGCCGGGTCCAGTTCCCGTTTGCGATATTCTCCTGAAATAGCGGAAAATTTAAATTTTGTTCCCATCATGCGGGGTATTTCATTAAAAAGCCTGTCAATATATTTAATCTGATGCTTTTTTGAATACTTAAGAAAATCCTGCGTGAGAGTTTCGATCAGACTTCTGTGAATCTGGTGGCATTCCTGATAATCCTTTGTTTCCGTCCAGCAATTTACAGCTTCAGGCATTCCGCCAATAGCGATATACTCTCCGAGAAGCCTTGTCAGGCGATTATGGAATGCCTGGTTTATTTTATTTTCTTTAAAAATGCCCGCAATTGCGGAAAGATAATCATCATTATGATCTGCCGCTAAAAATTCCGGGAAAGTAAGCGGATACATATACATAGTTGAAACCCGTCCAACCGGGATTCCGATTTTCTCAATCTGAAATTCAAGCAGGGAACCGGCCGCAACTACATGCAACTCAGGCATTAACTCATAAAAGTATCTTAATGCCTTAATTGCTTCCGGGGCTTCCTGGATTTCGTCCAGAAAAAGTATTGTCTCGCCGGGAATAATTTTTATTTGCAGCAACAGGGAAAGATCCCGGATAATTCTGTCCGGCTTCAGATCTGCTTTAAATATATCCTTAGCGTCGTTTAGCAGCTCAAAATTAATTTCTGCAAAACTTTTGAATTTTTTACCAAACTGCCGGATAATATAAGTTTTCCCGACCTGACGTGCACCGCGAATCAAAAGTGGCTTTCGCCGTTTGTTTTGTTTCCATGCTTCCAGATTTTTTTCGATCAGCCTTTTCATAAATAAAAGTCTATCAAAATAATGTTCAAAATTCAAGGTTATTTTTCAAATAGATGTTAGTTTTTCAAGTATAATAGTATATTTTATGTCCGTAAATCAAGGCATGCTCGCAAAGAATCTTGAGTTTTTGAGGCGATTGATAAGTGAACAATTCGTACTCATGCGTGCGCAAAGCAGGCCAGTTCCAGCAACTTTTTTACCCCTTATATCCGCAAGTCTTGAGCAAAAGAATAGGAGATAAGATCATGATCATGGGTTTCTTGATATTTGGCTTATTTAGGTTAAATCACCTGTTACAGTTCCTCTTTGAGCCGCTCGAATACGTTGTAGACGATCGGGCAAAGTGAGCAGTTGTTCACCACCTGGATGAGCCTGAAGACGAACTCATCCTTGTGCAAGTGCGGGAACGAACGGCAGTCATCAGGACGTGCATCGTAGACCGTGCAACGGTTGTTCTGGAGGAAGGGGCACGGCTTCTGCCGGAAATAGTATGTATCGCCGTCTTCGGTTGGTCGGAGATGTGCAGCGGTCAGCTCCGAAGGCGAGATCCCTAAGCAACTCGCCAGCCGTGTCACATCCTCCTCCGAAAGCTTCGGTGAGACTTCCTTGCAGCAGTTCGCACAGGTACCACAGTCTATCTGCCGGACGATGTCTTTATAGTGCCGGTGAACAATGTTGTCCAGTTCCTTGACAGACAGATCGACGCCCTTGAGAAACGTCCGGAAGCTCCAATTCTGGTCTTCTTTGGCCTCAGCAAGCTCGCGCACTCGCTCGATGTCGGTTTCGATGTGCATGAATCCCTTTCGTGCAGAACCCATTTTTGATGGCGTCGTAAAAAGTCCCATCTACTGCGTTGCAGTGTTTTTTTAGACCCTCGACATACCATATGTATGCCTTCGGTCCTGAAAAAACACTACGCCTTGCATATGAACCCTGGTCGCCTACGGCGCCGCCAAAGGCGGGTAAACCTTTTTACTTAGCCATCTGTAGTTAACTTAGTAATTTTTTACGGGTTCATCATCTTTGAAGAACAATTTCAAATTTACTTATTTATAGCTGTCCCTTTTTTTCTCCCCTAAGCGATTTGATTCCTCCGGAACCTCCGTCCCCTCTAACTACGAAAAGGTCAATATTTTACAGAAATCCCATAAACGCACCGCATTTAAGGTGAGTCAACCGCAGGCTTGACCATACCTCTGTTATGATAACTCTCTAATCATTTTATTTATGGTTTGTGCTAATTCGGGAATATGATTTTTGCAGACATCGTATATTACCTCTACATCTGTTTCAAAATAATGATGGCTTATGATATCCCGCATGCCTTTGGCTTTTTTCCAATCAACCCTGGAATACATTGGCAATAGTGCTTTATTTGTGGTTTTATCCAGATTTTTTAATGCTTCACCAATTGCAATGAGCAACATGCACAAACTGTCAAATTTTTCCATGCCTGCTGGTGAGTCTGTAAAATCGCTTACTGTTTTTACAGACTCAAAACGCTTTAAAATTGTTTGCGTTGCCTAATAAATTTGACCCAGTATTTCTAAAACAAGCTCCCTGTCATACATATACGGCTTCCTTATCTATTCTTTTCTTTAAGAATGCATTCATTCTGCCTCTGTATCTTACAATATCCACGGGCCTGTTAAACTTTTCCTCCAGGTCCTGTTTGATGCCGATAAGGTAGAACAAATCCGGTTTGCCAAGCTCAACAACAACGTCAATATCGCTCTGCTCATTCATGCTGTCTCTCGCCGCTGAACCAAAAACACCGATCCGTATGATTTCGTATCTATCCCTGTTCATCTCCACAAAGCCGCGCAGAGTCCTTATTATTTCATTTCTTTCCATTAGTTACGCCCTCCTATGGTCACTTCCACAGCACAACAGGCTTTTTCCCTTAAACGACAAGCCTGTAAATGTAAATAGCGTTATATATTTCTCCATTATAAACTGATGTACCGCAAGCCTTCCAATGCTTAAAAGATAGTTATTTACTTTTTTATGGACGTTAGGTGTCCCCAGAGTTGGGGCTGTCCATTGGATTATTGATTTACTTGCTCTTAAAGTTTTAAAAACAGACCAAAACAAATTTATTATAGTATATATTATAATAAAAATAAAGACGTTAATGAAATAAATTGACTTGTCTACAGCTTGAACGCCGCATGTCAGTGGCACCAGGAACGGCCGCCTCTTGCAAACGTATATTATAACTTTTTAAAATATTAGGTTGCAATATGCAACTCGTTAATATAAAATATCTACGAATTTAAACAAATTTTTTATTTAAGGATATATTATGCCTACAGCAGTTAAAATATCAGATGATCTTTTTGCCAAAGCAAAAATAAAATCAAAAGTATTTAAACGATCAATAGCAGGTCAAATTGAATATTGGGCAAAAATAGGTCAAATCGTGGAAGATAATCCAGATCTTCCTCTGCCTTTAATACAAGATATTTTAATCGGAAAAGAACAAATTAAATCTGGTCAAGGAACTCCATATGTATTTGGAGAATAGGAATGGACCTGATTGAAAAAGTAATCCAGTCACCAATCTTCGCTAAACAAAAAAAGAAACTGAAAAAGAATCAAATAAAAAAACTGGATGAAGCTGTTAAAACAATAATGGCAAATCCTAAAATTGGTAATGCAAAATCCGGTGATCTACAAGGCGTTCGTGTTTATAAGTACAAACTTGGAAATAATCATATTTTATTGGCCTACGAAATTATCGATTCTATACTTTATTTATACACCTTTGGATCTCACCAGAACTTTTATAGAAAACTTGGCAAATATATCCATACATAGGACAGGTTATACCAGTTAGCAGCTGGTTTCAGTATAACCTCAGCGTGGGTACTGGCCCCAACGAACAAGAAAATGACACAAGGATGAGTCTTTTCTCTCCATTTTTAAAATGGCACTTTACCAAAAACCACAATCGAATCATCACAAATGGTATGCATGGCTTTACGATGCACCTCTCAAGGGGGGCGGTTGCCGCATGATCCGTCAACTCTCAACGGCTCTTCTGATCTGGATATGCTTGTCCATTGCCGTTCCCGTGTGGGGAAAAGATGATCCTCTCCTTTCTGAGATGACTGACAAATTCAATGCTTTAACAAACTACACCACCCTTCTTGATTCGGAAGGGGAAGATGAGCGCAGTAAGATTTTTTACACCTACAAAAAACCGGGGTTTATCCGGATGGATTTTATCCATCCCCATAAGGGGGCGATGCTTATTTACAATCCCATCAAAAACAAGGTAACCCTTCGTCCTTTTTTAAAATGGTTTTTCAAATTCAACCTCGATCCTGAAAACCGGCTAATCACCGATTCAAAAGGCCATACCGTGGATCAGTCGGACATCGGTGCTTTGATCCGGTCCATAGTGGTAAGTGCTCGTGAAGGTTCCGTTACTCACCTGCCGCCTGAAACTCTGGACAATCTCGCCTGTCCGCGACTTCGTGTAGAAAGTACCAGGATAACTTATCTTTTGTGGATTCATCCGGAACTTCGATTGCCCATCAAAGTAGTTAAACTCTCCTCTGAAGGCGAAAAAGAAGTTGTATTCCTGCGGAACCTTAAAGTCGACGTTTCCCTTGACGACGCATTGTTTACTCCATGAAACGTGGAAGGAAATGGTGTCACATCTTCAGGCCTTTTTAAAGAGCCGGTACCCGTCCCGTCCCGCCTGCTTGGCTTGATACATGGCGATATCGGCATTTTTCATAAGGATACCTTCATCTATTCCATCATCAGGATAGACTGCGAGGCCGATACTTGTCGTCACAACCAGTTGATGGGTATCAATGAGGAAGGTCTTGCGAAAACCGTCAACGATCTTCTGTGCAACCTTGACCGCATCTTCTATTCCCTTCAGCTCAGGAAGGATCAGCACGAATTCGTCGCCAACCGATGCGCGCAACGGTATCACCCTCCCTCAGCGCTGCGCTCAGCCGCTCTGCCGTTGCCTTGAGTAGGAGGTCTCCCGCAAGATGCCCCAGGGTGTCATTCACGCCCTTAAAATTGTCGAGGTCGAGCATCGCTATTCCCACCTCTTGTTTATTTCTATGGGCCTGAGTCAAGGCAATGCCCAAACGATCGGAGAAAAGTTTCCTGTTGGGAAGGCCTGTCAGAGAATCATGGTATGCCATCTGCCGGATCTGTTCCTCCGCCAGCTTGCGCTCGGTGATGTCGCGAATAATCCCCACTGCATACCAGACGCCCTTCATATGTACTGCTGAAAGCGAAAGCTGCACCGGTATTTCCTTTCCGCCTTTTCGGATAGCCTCCAGATCGAGTGTTTTTCCCACTGCTCCTCCCTGTCCTTTCTCCTTAAACAATGGGAAGGCGGCATGGTGCGCTTTGTGATAACGCAGGGGCGCGATTAAAAGGTGCAGGTTTTGGCCAATGGCTTCGGAGCTCGTGTAGCCTAAAATACGCTCAGCCGCAGGGTTCCAATAGGATATCCGACCTTCAGGATCCATTATGAGAATAGCATCCTAGGCGGAATCGGTAATGGCGCGCATGCGTGATTCGCTCTCCTGAAGATTTTCCTCAGCATGCCTGCGTTTGGTGATATCGCGAAAGGTCACCACCACGCCGATGGCCTTTCCTTGCTTGATTATCGGTGTGCTGGAATACTCCACGGAGAAATAGCTGCCGTCCTTGCGCCAGAGCACCTCATCCGTAACATGGCTCCCGGCTACCTTGGTGTAGGAGGCGTCCATGGGGCAGTCTTCCACCAGGTAGGTGGAGCCGTCCTTGTGTGAATGGTGGATGAGAGCGTGAATGCTTTGGCCTAACATCTCCTCTTCGGCAAACCCAAGCATGCTCAGGGCGGCGGGGTTGACGAAGGTCGCCTTCCCTGTGGCATCCATCCCAAATATGCCCTCTCCGGCCGAATGAAGCAACAGGTGCTTTTCCTCCTCGCTTTGCCGAATGGCCTCTTTGGATCTATCTGTGACCAAGATAATGCCTGAAAGGAACATAATCAACAGGCAGGCTAAAATCGTTACCAGAATGCCGATCAATTTATTATCCCCGATACGATCTGTCGGGGTCAAAAGCACAACCGACCATCCGTCGCTGTCAATCACCGTCCTGGAAACAAAATAATCATTTCCTTCTAAAGTGACTTCCGTACCATCGGAAATTTCCTTATTAAAAAGACCGTTCCCAAAGGGTTTATTGCCGAATTGCCGGGAAGCAATTAGTTTTTCTTGTGCTGCTTTGTCCAGCGGCCAGAGACTCTTTAGGGCCATGGCCGGTATGCTGGACACGAAAATAATGCCGTCTGGGCTGATGAGAAAAGAGAAAGCGTATTTGCTGAAAAAGGTCTCCATCTCGTCAAGATCCTTTTTCATCGTGACCACGCCAAGGACTTTGCCTGTACTATTCTGAACCGGGCAGCTTGCGTAGAAACCACTCTTTCCGGTAGTAATGCCCAGCGCAAAATAACGAACAGGTTGGCCCTTGGCCGCTTCCTGGAAATAAGGACGAAAACGATATGACTTTCCTGCAAAGCTGTCCCGATCTTTGCGGTTGGAGGATGCCACCGTCATGCCATCGGTATTCATCAGGTAAACCACTGAAACGTTTAAAGCTAAATTGTGTCTGTCTAACACGCTATTGGCTTGTTCGATATCCTGAGCCCCTTTAGACAGCAGAGCGGGAGCAATCAATGGAGAACCGCCCAGGACCTGAACGACCCTTTCGAGGTATGTGAATGTAGAGGATACATGGATGGACAGGGCTAATGCATCAGCTCGGCTTTCTGCAACCATTTCCTGCCGGGCTTTATTGCCAAGGTAATCAGTGGCAAACCAGCCGGCAACAACGACGATAAGAAGAAGAACAATCGGTAATGAATATAAAAAACGTCTTTTAATCATACATGAGCTCCCTAAGACAGGCAAAGATATCTCGGAGTCTGATATTTAAAATCAGCCATCTTTAAACTGAAAACCCTTCTCAAGAAATAATATCGGGCAGGCATCCACCACATCCGCGTCGTAAATCCTTTTTTAGTTAATGGTTTGAAGATACCATCTAAGATAAATAAACTCTTGGAACACGGTCTGTAATTGCAGATACGATCTCGTAATTGATAGTATTTATGCTTGAAGCTATTTCATCGACTGTTATACAGGCATCACACTGTCTGCCGAAAATCACCACCTCATCTTCAAGTGAAACCTCCGGGATAGCTCCAACATCCAGCATCGTCATGTCCATGCACACACGTCCCACAACAGGCGCCCTCTGACCGCAAACCAGCACATGGCCTGTTGAAGACAGCAGGCGGTTAAAACCATCAGCATAACCAATGGACACTGTGGCGATTGTTGTGGGCTTTACGGTTTCATAAGCGCTTCCGTAACTGACCTTGAATCCGGCTGGAACCTTTTTTAAATGAATTATTTTTGCCTTGAGCTCCATTGCAGGCTTCAGATTAACAAGGCTTTTATCCACACTGTCGGACGGGTATAAACCATAAATCGATATGCCGGTTCTAACCATATCAAGATGTGTTTTTTTCATCTTTATCAGCGCCGCACTGTTTGCAGCATGTTTAACAGGAAATTCCAGACCTCTGTGTTTAAGATTATCAATAAAATCCATAAATATTTCAAACTGCTTTTCAGTATAAGATTCATCACCGCTGTCAGCGCAGGCAAAATGTGTATATATGCCTTCAATCTCAAGGTTTTTAAGACGCGCAATTAATTCTGCCTCATGCAGAGCATTATCAATGGCATCACTGTTTGATTGTAAATTACAAAAACAGGCAGGCAGCATGCCGATTCTTCCCATTCCAGTGTCCACTTTAAGATGGACCTTAAGCTTTTTACTGGTTGGGCCTGCGGCCTCAGACAGAGCTTTTGCTGTTTCATAAGAATAAACTGTTTGTGTGAGATCAAAGTCAATAAGATCTCCGACCATGTCGGGAGGGGTATAGCTGAAAACAAGAATCAATGCGTCAAGCCCGGCCTTTCTCAGTTGAATCCCTTCGTCTATTCTTGCCACCCCCAGAGCCTGTGCGCCGCTGTCCAGGGCTTTGCATGCCACCTCTCTAAGGCCATGGCCGTATGCATTTGCTTTTACAACAGCCATAAGCAAAGCATCAGGGCTGGCTATTCGTCTCAGTTCACTGACATTATGCGCTATGGCCTTAAGATCGACTTCTGCCCATACAACAGGATTTTTCAAAATTCATTCCTCATAAAAGTATTTTTTACGACACCATAGACATTTTATGGCTAAGTACATAAGCTTAATATACAACACAGCAGATGGGACTTTCAAATAACTCAACTCTAGTTTTTCCCGGTTATCGCATCAGTTATAATTACTCAGCCACCGATCTACGCTGATTATCACTGATATTTTTTCTTTTGTTATCATATAACTATTCAGGCACAGAGGCGCATTGATTTTTGCCAGACCTGCAACTCTCTATATGTTTTTATTTTGCTTTGTGCCACTGTGCCTTTGCCCCTCTGTGCCTGAGTAGTTACTTTAATTTAATCACAACTGAAGACTGATTGTTTAAAATTATTTTAGTCCCCATTACCGCAAAGCGGTATAGAGCAGCTTTTTACGACGCCATCAATATTTAACATTAACGAGAAACAACCCGTGCGGAGGAGCGGTTACCCCTGCACGGTTTCTGTCTCTTGAAAGCAGTATTGCTTTAAAATCATCCGGAGTAATTTTATTATAACCCACATCTGTTAATGTTCCGACAATGTTGCGAACCATATATCGCAAAAAACCATCAGCCTCTATTTCAAAATATATGCGATTGCCATCATGTTCAATGATATTTGCATTAAGTATGGTTCTTGTTGTGCCTGCTCTTGGGCTGCCCGCGCCCTCAAATGACTTGAAGTCATGTGTTCCGATTATGTGACTCGTTGCCAGACGCATGGCTTTTAAATCAAGTGTTTTGGATATATGCCATATATAGCGACGGCTGACAGGGGAACGAAGCGTCTGGTTTAATATCCTGTAACAATATAATTTGCTTTTTGCACTATACCTTGCATGAAAATTATCATCAACCAAACAGCATTTTTTTATTACAATATCATTTTGCACAATGCTGTTTAAACCTCTTTGAAGGGTTTCAGGTTCAAGGCCTGTGTTACATTGAAAATTTGCCGTCTGCGCCAGGGCATGTACTCCTGCATCTGTCCTGCCAGAGCCTGTTAGAGAAACTTTTTTTTGGGTCATTTTATTTATCGCGTTTTCAATTTCCCCCTGAATTGTACGGCCATTTTTCTGCCTTTGCCAGCCATGATAATCGGTTCCGTCATATTCTATTATTAATTTAAAATTTTTATCCAACAAAACTAAGCCACCCCTTCAAAACAACATCGGAACTGCTTTATCATCAATAATTTTTATGGGGAAATATCCAGCCTAAAAGAGGCTGGCTTCATACCCTGCATTTTTTATCGATGCTCTCACTTTATCCATATCAACCGGTTTTGATTCATCAAACGAAGCATCTCCTGTTTCGAGATCAACCTTGACATTCCTGATACCGTCGATCTCTTCCAGTGCCCTGCTCACGGCCATGACACAATGATTACACGACATGCCTTTAATCTTGATGGTTGTCATTATGTCCCCCTTTGGCAAAAAAGCAGATTGGAACCGCCTTGATTTATACTACACCTCTCAAGGATCAAACATAATATATTTTAACTATTCAGGCACAGAGGGGCAAAGTTGTCTTGCCTATTTGCCACTTAACCTCCTGATTAAGCTGCTAAGCATTCGTTCTATCTCTCGGCTTAATTCAGATAACTTATCGAATTCGTCTTTTTTCAAATAATACAGGTTCATAGAAATTTCTATCTGGGTTTGCAATTCATATAGAGAACCTGTTGCAATTCGCAGGAAACGAATATATTCATTAGTCGAATTTCGGCCATAACCTTCTGCTATGTTACTCGGAATTGAAATCGCACACCGTCTCATCTGAGAGGTTAATCCGTACACTTCATCCTTGGGGAATCCTTTAGAAATCTTATATGTTTCAGTAACTAAAGTCATTGATTTTTGCCAGACCTGCAAATCTCTATATGTTTTTATTTTGCTTTGTGCCACTGTGCCTTTGCCCCTCTGCGCCTTAATAGTTACTGTATTTTATTATATAATATTTCATTTCACATGGGTCAATTATATACAGCCCTATTTTTTATCAGATATCAAGTTAAAAGAAGGCCTGCACAACCATGTCAACCCTCTTTCAGCACAGGGCAAAATAGAGACAAAACAGAAACCGCAATCAACCATTAAACCCGCTTCTTGTCTGAAAATTAAAAATATTATTTTGCATTTGTGTTGCCCTGCCGGCAAGCTATAACAAGTCTGCAATCCAAAGAAATAGAATCCGGATCTCGCAAGCATCACCCTGAAAAGAGAATAAATTGATTTATATATTAAAACGATATACAATATTTTAAGTTATTTTTGGTCTGATTTTGAAAGTCAAAAAAGGGAGACCCTTGAAAAATGCAAAGGTCTCAAAGGATGCTCATTTGACAAGCCATTGCATTACAAAACAATAAAGCCCCATTTCTTCTGTTATATGAAGAGATGGGGCTTTATACTTTAATTTTTCTATTCTTGACGATACAAACTTATGAACTGAGGAGCGTAAATACCCTTGACGGTGAATTAATAAAGGTCAAAGGCAGACCTGACCTTTTTTGGGGTTGAATTATCAAAACGATTAAAAATATCCCAGTCCACAGTAAGCAAATCCGCAAGCCGTGGCGAAAAGATTGCAAAGGAAAATAAATTAAGTTTATTGGAAAGCAAGTAATCAACATATCAAGGAGCGTTAAAGCCCTAGCAAGGTTGGGGCGTGGCTGGTGGAACTGCTTGAGTCGTATGCCAAGCAAGCTAAATAACAAAATGGCGACTGGAGAAGATCGTTTAAACAACTATGCTAATATCCCCTTATCAAGCTAAATATTATGCATATCAACTCACAAAAAGGTGCCCTTCTGATACACCTGAAAAACTCAGCGCCATATTATCCAACGCACAGGTTGACCTGAATCCTCATCAGATCGATGCGGCGCTCTTTGCTTTTAAATCCCCTCTTTCAAAAGGCGCTATACTTGCCGATGAGGTCGGCCTCGGCAAAACCATAGAAGCAGGCATCCTTATTGCCCAGAAATGGGCTGAGCGCAAAAAGAAACTTTTAATTATTGTTCCTTCAAGTCTCAGGAACCAATGGAGTCAGGAGCTTTTCGATAAATTCTATCTTCCTTCAATTATCCTTGAAGCAAAATCCTTCAATCAGTTTATAAAACAAGGCGGCAAAAACCCGTTTGATCGTAATAAAATTGTTATTTGCTCATATCACTTTGCCCGAAATAAGGAAGAATACATAAAAAAGACAAAATGGGATCTTGTTGTAATTGATGAAGCTCATAAGCTGAGAAATGTTTACAGAACCGATAACAAAATTGGAAAATCCATAAAACATTCTCTTGAATATTCAAAAAAGGTCTTGCTGACAGCCACACCACTTCAAAACTCACTTCTGGAACTTTATGGTCTTGTCAGCATTATTGATGAACATATTTTTGGTGATCTTAAAAGTTATAAAAGCCAGTTTGCACGTATTGATAACGACACCCGGTTTATAGACCTTAAAGAAAGATTAAAACCAATATGCAAGCGGCATCTACGGAGAAATGTCCAGGAATATATCAACTACAAAAACCGGATACCCATAACAATTGAATTCATTCCAACAGATGATGAACAAGTCCTTTATGAAATGGTATCCGAATATTTACGCAGAGAAAATCTCCAGGCTTTACCAAAAGGCCAGCGCCATCTGATGATTCTCATATTACGCAAACTCCTTGCTTCTTCAACTTATGCGATTTCACGCACACTCGATATGCTTGCCAAAAAATTAAAGAAGAAACTCAAAGATGCAACTATTGTTGAGACATATGATGATATTATTGAAGATTTCAGCGCTGCTGAGGAGGTTTGTGATGAGTGGGATGATAATGAAAATGAAGCCGAAGTCCTTACCAAAGCGGATGTCAAGGTTATCGAAAGCGAAATAGCAGAACTTGAAGCGTTTAGAGATTTGGCTGAAAGCATTGTTCATAATGCAAAGGGAGAGAAACTTAAAACAGCATTGGAACAAGGATTTGCAAAAGCCAGGGAACTCGGCGGCAGAGAAAAAGCGCTTATTTTTACAGAATCTGTCCGCACACAGCAGTATTTGAACAGAATTTTACAACAGGTACCGGAATTAAAAGACAAAATAGTATTATTTAGCGGATCAAACAATGATGAAAAATCAAAGAAAATTTTTGCAAACTGGCTGGAAAAATATAATGGCACAGATGTAATTACAGATTCCAGAACATCCAATATCCGCGCCGCAAATATTGACTATTTTAAAAATGAAGCAAAGGTAATGATTTCAACAGAAGCCGGTGCAGAAGGGATAAACCTTCAGTTCTGCTCACTTGTAGTTAATTATGATCTGCCCTGGAACCCCCAGCGGATAGAACAGCGCATTGGCCGTTGTCACCGTTATGGCCAGGAATTTGATGTTGTGGTTGTTAATTTTGTAAATAAGTCAAACAAAGCCGACCAGCGTGTATTTGAACTCCTGAGAGATAAATTCCAGCTTTTCAGCGGTGTTTTTGGCGCATCTGATGAAGTGCTTGGTGTAATTGAATCCGGCGTTGATTTTGAAAAAAGAATAGCCGAGATTTACCAGTCCTGCAGAACAAAGGAGCAGATTCAGGAGGCGTTTGACAGTCTTCAGGAGGAAATGGATGAAAAAATTGCCGCCAATATGAAATCCACCCGCGCAAAACTTTTTGATCATTTTGACGATGAAGTGATTGAAAAGCTCAGGGTAACCCGCAAAGACAGCGAAATATATCTTAATCGGTATGAACACTGGTTGTGGGCTATCACGCAGTTCGGCCTTAAGAAACATGCTGTGTTTAATCACAGCGATCCTGTTTTTCACCTGAAAACAAATCCATTTACAAACATAAAAATTCCCACCGGCATCTATAAACTTAAAAAAAACGTAACAGATGCCCACACTTACCGTATAGGTCATCCTCTTGCACAGGCGCTTATTCAACAAGCAAGAAAACTTGATACGCCTGAAAAGCTCCTGACTTTTGATTATACTAATACACAAAGCCGAATTTCCATTCTCGAAGCGCTTATCGGAAAACAAGGGCATCTTGCTGTATATAACTTTACTGTTTCAGCGCTGGAGGATGAAGATTATATTATCCATGCCGGAATTACAGATGATGGTAAACTGCTTGATTCCGAACAATGCATGCGCCTTTTATCCATACCTGTAAAAAATGAAACCCGTATTAATGGTTCATTGAATGTTAACAAGTTAGATGATATTCAGAAAAAGAAACAGTCTGAGATTATCGACGACATTGCTGAAAAAAATGCTGAATTCTTTGAAGAAGAGATGGACAAGCTTGATAAGTGGGCGGAAGACAAAAGAAATTCTCTGAAACTCAATCTTAAAGAATTTGACGATCAGATAAAGGAATACAAGAGAAATGCACGCATGGCCCATAACCTGCCGGACAAGCTGTCGGCTCAGAAGAAAATCCGTGATCTGGAAAAAAAGCGTGATGCAGCCTGGCGTGAATATGACATTGCCGGGAGGGAAATTGAAAAGCAGAAAGATGACCTTATAGATATGATTGAAAAAAAGCTAAAGCAGAAAGTTACCATTGAAAACCTGTTTACCATACAATGGAAGCTTGTTTAGGAGAAAAAATATGGCAGGCATTAAAAAACTCGACCTTAAAAGCAAGAACATAACAGAAAATCAGAAAGCAAAATTGAAAGAGCTTTTCCCTGAAGTATTTACAGAAAACAAAATTGATTTTGGTAAGCTGCGTTTGACTCTTGGCGGTGAGGTTGATGATGGAGAAGAGCGTTTTGGCATGACATGGCCGGGCAAGCGTGACTGTTTCAAGGTTATTCAGGAACCCAGTATCGGGACACTCAAGCCATGCAGGGATGAAAGCGTCAATTGGGATAAAACGAAGAATCTGTTTATTGAAGGCGATAATCTGGAAGTACTCAAGCTGCTTCAAAAGTCCTACTATGGCAAGGTTAAGGTGGTTTGTATTGATCCGCCTTATAACACAGGCAATGAGTTTATCTACCCTGATAAATATTCGGAATCTCTTGAAACATATTTTGCATATACCAGGCAAGTGGATGCCGAAGGCAGAAAATTTTCAACCAATACAGAAGCTGATGGACGGTTTCATTCCAAATGGCTGAATATGATGTATCCGAGACTATTTTTGGGAAGGAATTTGTTGAGAGATGATGGGGTTATCTTTATTAGTATTGATGATAATGAAATGAAGAATTTAAGAACCTTATGTGATGAGATTTTTGGAGAAGAAAACCATTTAGGAACGTTAATATGGAAAAACGCTACAGATAATAATCCTACAAATATTGCAGTAGAACATGAGTATATACTTGTTTACTCCAAGTCAAAAAACAATATTGAGACTGTCTGGAAATCTAATATTTCTGATGTTAAACAAAAATTAATTGAAATCGGAAATACTTTAGTTTCTAAATATAAAATACAAGAAGTACTCCAAGCGACTTACACAAAATGGTTTCGTAACAATAAATATGCTCTATGGCCGCTTGATCGATATAAATACATTGACGATAAGGGGGTTTATACTGGCAGTCAAAGTGTACATAATCCAGGTAAAGAAGGATATCGCTATGACGTGATTCACCCGCGGACAGGAAAAGCATGCAAAGAACCACTCATGGGGTATCGTTTTCCAAAAGAAACTATGGATAATCTTCTTAAAGAAGAAAAAGTACTTTTCGGAAAAGATGAAACCAAAATTATTGAGCTAAAAGTCTATGCCTATGATTATGAAGATAAACTTGCAAGTGTTATTGATATAGACGGAAGGCTTGGAGCATATGATCTCAGAAATCTATTTTCTGACTTGAATAAAGCATTCACAAATCCTAAACCTGTCCGTCTCCTTAGACACTTTATTCCTTTTATTCTAAAATCTTCCGAAGACATTATCTTAGATTTTTTCTCCGGTTCATGCACCACAGCCCACGCAGCCTTTGACCTCAACAAACAAGACAACGGTAATCGCAACTTCATCATGGTTCAACTCCCCGAACCATGTGACGAAAAATCTGAGGCCTACAAATCTGGCTACAAAACCATAGCCGACATCGGCAAAGAACGCATCCGCCGTGTTATAAAAAAGATCGAAAAAGAACAGGATGGGAAGCTGGATTTTGGAGAGCCAAAGCAGGATCTCGGCTTCAAAGTCTTCAAGCTCGATAAATCCAACTTTAAAATATGGGATGGGAATATTGCACACAAACCAATTCAGGAGCAGCTTAAACTTGCCATTGACCATATTGACCCTAACAGCAAGGAAGAAGACATTTTCCATGAAGTCCTTCTCAAGTCCGGTTTTGAACTGACAACTCCTGTCGAAGAGCTTACCCTTGAAGGCAAAAAGGTATATTCTGTCGCTGAAGGCGCTCTACTTATCTGCCTTGAAAAGAAACTCACAAAAAATCTTATCCGTGCAATTGCAAAAAAGGAGCCACACAGGGTTGTATGTCTGGATTCCGGTTTTAAAGGTAATGACCAGTTAAAAACAAATGCCGTGCAGATAATGAAATCATTTAAGGTTGAAAGTTTCAGGACGGTCTAATCATGAAGTTTAAATTTGACGCAAAACAGCAATATCAGCTTGATGCCATAAATGCAGTTGTCGATCTTTTTAATGGTCAGCCATTGAGCAAAGGGTCGTTTGAACCTACTCTCAGCGAGCCCTTTATGAGCGCTTCTCAGGCCCTGACCCATCTTGGTATTGTCAATAACCTTGAACTGAAAGAGGATGAAATAAATAACAATCTGAAAAGGGTTCAAATGCGAAACAATATTACCCGCCGGACAGATATTAAAACACAAGGCCTGAACTTTGCCATTGAAATGGAAACCGGCACCGGCAAAACCTATGTTTACCTGCGCACCCTTTTTGAATTAAATGATAAATACGGTTTCAAGAAGTTTATTATCGTTGTTCCATCTGTGGCTATACGCGAAGGTGTACTTAAATCAATTGAAATTATGAAAGAGCATTTCCAAACTCTTTACAACAACATTCCGTTTAATCATTTTGTGTATGATTCAAAAAGGGTTAATGAATTGCGGGGTTTTGCCGCTGCGAATGAAATGCAGATAATGATCATCAACATAGATTCATTCAATAAAAAGGCAAACAATATTATTCATGATCTGCGTGATAAAATGGGCGGCAGAAGACCCATAGAGTTTGTACAGGCTTCAAATCCCATTGTTATTATGGATGAGCCGCAAAATATGGAAAGCGCAAAGGCAAAGGAGGCTATTGCATCTTTAAATCCGCTCTGTACTCTTCGTTATTCTGCAACGCATAGAGACAAGTATAATCTTATTTATCAGCTTGATCCGATTGATGCATTTCAAATGAGACTTGTAAAGAAAATATCTGTTGCGCCGGTTCTTGCTGAAAATAATGCAAATGCAGCTTTTATCAAAGTAAATAATATTACAAACAAAAACGGCAGATTCAGTGTTAACATGACTATCCATAAACAGACAGATGACGGTACAAAAACCGCAAAAGTTACAGCCAAACAGGATGATGATCTTTTTATCAAATCCAATGAACGGGAAATGTACAGGGATGGTTTTATTGTTACTGAAATTAATGCCAGGCCGGGCGTGGAATATGTGAAATTTTCAAACGGAATTCGGCTTGTCATTGGCGAGGAGCAGGGGGGCTTCAGGGATGATATTATAAAGGAGCAGATACGGGAAACAATAAAAGCGCACTTTGAAAAGGAAGCTCAGGTTATGAATTCTGGGATAAAGGTGCTTTCCCTGTTTTTTATTGATAAGGTTGCAAATTATCGTGTCTATACAGACAGCGGATATGAAAACGGTATTTATGCTGAATGGTTTGAAGATTTATATGCCAGGGTTGCCGAAGATTACAGGACGCTATTTAACAAAGAGATTCTGCCCGCCGGCAAAGTTCATAATGGATATTTTTCTAAAGACAAAAAAGGTGAAAAAGGAAAATTTACCGATACAAGCGGTCAAACAGTAAAAGATGATGACACATACAGCCTTATTATGAAAGATAAAGAGAAACTTCTCAGCTTTGACACCCCGTTGAAATTCATTTTTTCACACTCAGCGCTACGTGAAGGCTGGGACAATCCAAATGTTTTTCAGATATGCACATTAAGTAGTTCAACATCCGTAATAAAGAAAAGACAGGAGATTGGTCGCGGCATGAGGCTTCCTGTAAATCAGAATGGTGAGCGCATCCAGGATGAATATATAAACAACCTCATTGTTGTGGCAAATGAGAGTTATGATGAGTTTGCCGCTTCGCTTCAAAGAGAATTTGAAGAAGACTGCGGAGTTGTCTTTGGCAAGCTTCCGATGGATGCGTTTATCGGAATTAAGTTTATACGTGACGAAGAGGAAATCGTCATAGATGAAAAACTGTCTGAAAAGATCTGGAATAAAATAAAAGATCAGGTTCTTATCGAAGATGATGGATTTATAAAAAAAGAATTCAATGAAGCTGTTGAGAATATGACGTTTGATGTTGATGATGAGTTCAAGCCGGTAAAACTTGAAATAGTAAAAACAGTAGAAAAATATCAGATTGAGAAACATATTGAAGACCAAAGCAAGAAGATAAAAGGCAAAATCAACGAAAAGACGCTTCTTGATCCTGAGTTTGAAAAGTTCTGGAACACAATAAATACAAAAACGATATACTCTGTAAACTATTCCACGAAAAAACTGGTCGATAAAGCTTCTTCTGCCATTATGAATATGGCAAAAATTGAGTCGCCCAAAATTCGATCTTCTTTGGCAGATATCGATGTAACTGGAAAAGGAGTAAGAGCAAAGCTTGTAAAAACACCGACTACAGCTTATATAGCAAGATTTACATGTGTCCCGGACATTCTAACATATATTCAAGGCAAAACAGAATTAACCCGCAGCACAATTTTTGAAATTCTTGTAAAATCAAAACGGCTTGATGATATTCAGATAAACCCCCAGCAGTTTATGGATTCCGTTGTTAAAGAAATCAGGGCTGTTTTGAATTATATGATTATCGAGGGCATCAAATATGAAAAACTTGAGGGCATTACATATGAAATGTCAAGACTTAGAGATGATGCCCACAAATTAAACTTTTCCAAAGAACGCATAGTTAAAACAGAAAAATCAATTTATGATTATATCCTGTACGATTCGGGCGTTGAGAAAAAATTTGCTGAAGGACTGGAAGCATTAAAAGACGTAAAATATTTTATTAAGTTGCCGGGCTGGTTTCAGGTGCCTACACCTATCGGCAACTATAACCCTGACTGGGCAATATTAAGAAAAAACGGTGATATAGTTTATTTGATACGAGAAACAAAAGCCACAAAAGACCAGATGCAACTGCGCGGCTTTGAAAACGCAAAGATTAAGTGCGGAGCCCGTCATTTTGAAACAATCGGCGTTGACTATGATGTGGCAACATCAATTTCTGATGCGAATTTATAAAAAAGGTTTTTTAATCTGAGGGTACCATATAGGACGTTCCTTCATATATTGATATATCGAATACAATCTATAAGAGAAGATATTATGCACCCAAATAATGATGATAATTTAGAACAAACAAATACTTGCTGGGAATGTCACTATATAGATCTAACTGGAGATACATTTCTTGGACGATGTTTATGGTTCCGAGAACACGGCTTGAAAGTCAAAGAAATTCCACCAAAGGTAGTTGATAAAGGTTGCGACCATTTTCAAAAAAAATAAATTAAGTAAAAAAAGTTGCGTGTTTTTAACGGATAACATTACCCCCGTCCTATCAGGGTACGGGCGAGAAACAAGTAAGGAGCGAAGCACGACCTATCCACGCGGTTCGAGCAGACAAAAAAGCTGCTCACCCGCGCCCCGTTATGTTTTTATAAGCGATTGTTAAATTTAGTAGCCAGAGCTTGCAAACCCTGTTCTATTGGCGGGCTGAGATAATTTAGTATTCTTGGAGACAAGTCTTGTTCTTTGATTTTAAGGAAACATTTGACAATACTATCAGTAGTTTTGGGTGTTAATTGCCCTATATGTTTTAGTTTTGCTTTAACGTCTGATGGGTCAAACGGAAAATAATCGTCAAGCTGAATCCACGTGTCTTTTTCAAAAAAATCGCCATTAGCGTGGATGAAATATGCTTGATAATAATTTTCAATACAACCAGGTGTTTTTGGTTTTGTGTGCTGCTGTGAAGTTGTTTTGACCAAAAAATATGGGGCGTCAGAAGTTGGATTGTTAAGAAGTGCAAGCAGTTTTTTTCCTATTGTATTATCTGAAAACACGAAGTTCTCAGCAAGAAAAATAGCTCCTCGAATTAACAATTTATTTTACCCCAAAATTCGCCAACATCTCACGACGCTCATCATGGCGTTGTTTTGCTATATGTGGAGGAAGATTTTTGGCAGAATCGTTATCTATGGCCAAGTTGTAGTCAATGAGTTGAAACATCCCTTTTGTTTCTTTGGTTCTACTCCATGGTTGATTAGGAAGATGAGATATGTCTGAGATGTCGCCTGCTTGAACGTCTTTGAAGATATAAGAGATCGTTTCCAGTAACTTTAATTCTCTTTTAGAAAAAAAGTCTAAGCATGGTTTTTTACCCTTTTTAGGCAAGACTTTTTGGAATTCTCCATAATTTTGGATAGTTACGAGGGATGCTAAATCGTTGCGTAAGGTTTTGCTGATTTCTTCAAAAAAAATCTTTGGAACAGGGCCTTGCTCCCATGCGAAATAATCGAGGTCTGTTACAGATTTGCCTGTTTGCCTAAAGTGCATGAAGTCCAGAAAATAAAGAAGTTTCATGAGTTTTGTTTTTCCACAGAAATTAGTTTCTTTTGCAAAAAACAAGACTGAATTTATTAATTTTTCTCTGGAATGTGTTATTATCATAATGCCTTTCAACCGTTTGTTAAATTTAGAAAATAATAACTTAATCGGCAGTTTTTGTCAAGCCCAGCATAAAAGATGTAAGAAATAGTAGCACACACATTTTTTCGTGCCGGCAAGATTGAAGCCTGGGGACGCGGTATCCAACACATGTTTGCGGCCTGTCGGTCGGCTGATGCGCCTGAGCCGCAAATTCGCTACAACCCCAACGATTTATGGCTGGAATTTCCGTTTTCACCTGCCTACCGTGCAGTAATTGGCAGTAACGGATCGGTAAAAAACGCTGGTGAAAGGTTGGATGAAAAGTTGGATGAAAAGTTAGGAAAAAGAAGGACGGCCATTATCAGACTCATGATAAAAAATCCGAATATCACTGTAACCGAAGTGGGTAAAAACCTTGGTATTAGCCGAACTGCAGCCGATAAAAATATACAGATTTTAAAAAAGAATGGCTGGGTCCGCCGCTTTGGCCCTGCCAAAGGTGGACAATGGGAAGTGATTAAGCAGGGACGTATGGGGGACGTTCTTCACATTATAAGTTGCTAAGAACTGTAAAACTTCGGGGGACATCCTTAAATAGTTAAATAATTTGGCATAAAGTATATTTGGGAGTATGTTGCGGGCATGCTCAGGATAGCCCGATTAGATACTCCCAGCTCTCCCAAACCAATTTTTGATACTGATTATCCAAATAGAAGTTTTTTTGTTGTAGAGTTTCCAATATATCCTGACTTTAGAGCTGATGAGAATAATGGTGGCTCATTAGGTGGGGCAATAGGTGGGG
>Ga0208648_1001163_pt1 | contig 22675 bp, 23 predicted proteins | sample AntAceMetag02UKL_FD_184772 | JGI IMG/M metagenome (GOLD analysis project Ga0208648, IMG submission 184772) | Saline lake microbial communities from Ace Lake, Antarctica - Antarctic Ace Lake Metagenome 02UKL (SPAdes) (version 2) | ecosystem: Environmental > Aquatic > Non-marine Saline and...
ACTTCATCTTTGATGCGAGTATTCCCTCTATGGTTTCCATCACATTTTTGGCCAAAGGTTCCGGCTTATGCTCTCCCAAAATCGTTTTAACACGTTCGTTCAGCACCTTCCACAGGTCTTTTTCTCCGCCTTCCTTCCACCTTTCATGATTGGCACGGTTGAACAGCTTTGGGTACCAGATATTTCTGAAATGCTGCATGGTGTGTTTTTCCTGAAGATAATTTCCCCTTGGGCCGACTTTGTTGATTATATTCGTGGCAAGACTCTCCGCATCCACTGTGACCCCCTTTAAAATATACTTGAGCATGTCGATTAGTTCATCTGAAAGGACAAGCATTTCGTAAGACGCGGTAAGACCGGATTCGAGATATCCCACATCATGGACCATGCTGCTGCCTGCCATGCCGGCCTGCATCAGCGAAACGGAAGCTTCGGCTGCGGCCTGCTGGTCAAGAACCTTGGCATCAGAACATCCGCCGGTGTTAAAGTCCGGCAGGCCGTAATATGTTGCCATCTCCTTGCCGGCCACATGAACCAGAAAAGCTTCTGGGCCACTGTAAACATTGACCGAGGTTTTCATATCCATGGGAGTGCCTCCACCGCCATACAGGATAGGAGCTCCCTTGCGCTTGAGCTGTGAAATGACAAGACCGCTGAGGAATTCAGCCGTTTGGAGGGCAAGGGTCCCGGCTACTGTTACCGGAGATGTTGCACCCATGATCGGCGCGCTGACATAAGCGCACGGGATAAAATTTTCTGCACAAAACAACAATTTCTGCAGGGATTCAGGGGCATGTTGCAGCGGTGTGATCGGTTCTGCATAATGGATTAAAAAGGGTTTTTGTTCCAAGGCTTTTTTGCTTCCACATACAACTGAGGCCATGCGATGAATATCCTTGAGCCCCTCCAGGCTCCATGCGGTAAAGAGAATCGGCTTTGTTGTGTTGTTTAACATGAGAGCAAAATTGTGGCGGTCTGAAAGGTTTGGATCGCACTCTTTCGGTGAAACCCCGCCCATTGAAGCAACAAAATCGATATTGGGCAGTGCATCACACAATCGGGCCACACGGGCTACGTCCTGGCCTTTTGTAGGCCGCCTCTCGCCGGTTTCTATGTCCATGACGAATGTGGTGTCGGTACCCGGGCCGAAATGGGCGTTGAGGCCTTCGAACCTCATTGCGGGATTGCCGTTCCGATCATAAATGGTAATCCGTGAAGGAGCGGATCGAAGTGCTTCCTCCACAAGGTGAAAGGGTATTTTTACCATGTTATCGGAAAGGATACATGCGCCTGCTTTTTCCAAAAGATCAAGCGCTTCCGGCAGCATAACCTGAACCCCGGTTCTTTTCAGGATTTCAAGTGAAGCAAGGTGGATCTGTTTTATTTGATCCTGGTTAAGAATCTGTAACCGGGGTCTAATTTGAGCATTGAAATGATTTGCTAACATAGCAGAACTCCATTTTTTCTCCTGAATTGATAAATAAACTTTATTGATCAGGGAGCCGGCAATGTGGATTACCAACCCCCTGAAGAAATCAATCAACAAAAAACAATATGTTTTTGTCAAATAAATTTACTTGAAACTTATAGCCCAAGGTGCCATGCGGCCGTTGGGGTAAAGCGGTCCGATATCAATATTTTCCTGGGCCACTCTTATTTTAGATCCGTGGGTAAGCCATATGGCCCAGCAATCCTTATCAATCTCCTTTTGAGCATCAATGTAAATCTGTGCCCGTTTCCCGGTATCAATTTCACTCATGCCGGCATTCATGAGGTCATCATATCTTTTGTTGCTCCATTGGCTAGGATTCCAGCCATTTCCTGTTGTAAACCAGCTGGTCGCATACCCCGGATCAATCGTCGTGGTAAAATACTGAATGTACAGGTTGGGTTCACCTTTGTTTGATGCTTCGTTAAATGCACCGACTTCTTTGATCTGAATGTTCACTTTCACTCCGATCTCGGACAGATTCGCTTTTATGACCTCAGCAGCAATCTTGGCTCGATCATCGGTCCATACCAGCAGGGTGACTTCGAATCCATCAGGCTTGCCGCCTTCTTTCAGCAGCTCTTTTGCCTTTTTTAAATCAACCCCATATACTGGAGCTTCTTTCCACTCTCCGAGCATTCCGGGCGGCAGCATGCTGTTTGCCCTTTTAACTGTGCCGAAAAAAGCGGCTTCAAGGATTTTATCCATATCAACAGCATAACGGACTGCCTGTCGAAGCTTAAGATTATCAAAAGGCGGTTTGTTAACAGTAAATCCCAACCACCAGTATAGCAGGGCCGGTTTAGTATATACACTCAGTTTCTTGTTTTTCTTAATGGACGGCAGACTGGGAAGAGAACACCGGCCGATGTCTATTTCACCTGTCTTTAATGCAATTTCAACAGTCGTGTCTTCAACGATTGGTAGAAAAGTGAGCTGATTGATTTTTCCTTTTTCTCCCCAATAGTTTTTGTATATGACCAGTTTAACATACCCTTTGGGTTCCCAGCTATCAAACTCATAGGGGCCTGTGCCGATGGGATTGGCCGCAAATTTCTTATTACCCATCTCAGTAACGGCTTTTTTACTGACAATCATACCGGCATTCAAGGGAAGAGTTGATGTGAACAGCTGGGCCATTCTGTCTTTAAGTACCAGTCTTACGGTATATTTATCCACAACTTCCACATGGTCCAACTTATCCCAGGCACCCTTTTCAGGAGATTTTGCCTCAGGATCAATAATCCGTTCAAATGAAAACTTCACATCCTCGGCTGTCATTTCACCATACCCTTTGTGAAAATTGACCCCTTTACGCAATTGAAACGTAATTTGTTTACCATCCGCTGACATGTCATAGGATTCCGCAAGATCAGGAACGACATCCCATGTTCCCTCCTTATATTTCACCAGTCCATTATAAATGCAGTTCATGATTGTAAATTCCCGTTCGACACTGGTGAGCCAACCGGGATCCATTGTGTTAACGTCCTCCCAGGTAGCGATCTTGAGTTCTTCCTTGCTTTTTGCCGACGCTGAAATCGGTATGATCAACAACAATGCAATTATTGTGATCACAGCTTTCTGGATACTCATTTTTACCTTCACTTTTTACCTCCTTGAAATATTGGGTTTGTATATCAAGTTCTGAGAACAATTAAATTCAGAACTTTAGCAGGCATTCTTATTCATTTTTCATTGGTACTGGATAATGGGCCTGGGCAAAAGCATCCATATCCTTTTCCAGAGACTGTCCCAAGGCAGGTTGCTCATAGTTCTCAAGCATCTGCTTGACTTTTTCATTAGCCCGGGTATAGGCATCTTTTAATCCATTTTTTTCCCAGTTAAGATATGAAGTGCGGGTAAATATTTGAGGATTGTAAATTTCTGTCCTGAAATGTTTGAAAGTATGCTCTTGAGTCAGGTAATTACCTTTTTGCCCCACATTCATAATCGTTTCCATAGCAAGGCTATCCTCAGTGAACTCCATGGGTCTGAGCATTCTTTTTACCTGAGTGGCAATTTCTGCATCAAGCACAAGTTTTTCAAAGGAGCCGATACCGCGGCTTTGCAAACTTCCAAGTCCGGGAAGGAGATTAACACCGCAACTGATGGCATTGACAAAATGATACGCAGATTCCGCACCGGCCTGAAAGTCAACACAGCATGAATCAGAGAGACCTACATCACCTCTGGTCGGGAGGCCGTAAAACTTCGCCATCTGGGTACAGGCACGCATGACAATGCCTACTTCCGGAGCAGAGGTTGCTGAAACAGCAGTTTTCATGTCCGCAATTGTAGCCAGGATACCATAGATAACCGGCGCACCCGGGGAAACAAGCTGGGAAAGCACAAGAGGAGCAAGCACCTCAGTGTTCTGCAACACGATAAGCCCGGGCAGGGTAACCGGCCCGGTCATTCCACCCATGGGCATGGGACTGATACAAGACGCAATTCCCCATTCTGCCAGGTCGATACACCTGTCGCATTGACTGTTTTCAAGGGTAAGGGGAGACCTTGGATTATAGTTTCCGATACCATAGGAAATTCCTTCAAGGGAGTCATGGTTCATCTTTTTTTTATTAATACCAAATGTAATGGCAAGTAAGGGTGCACCCCCACCAAAGACACAGTTTACAGGTTTATCTGTAAGTTTTAATTGCCAGATAAGTTCGTACAGGAGCGTATTTTCCGCGGGGATATCCTGGCTTGAGGCAATCAGCTCCCTTGTATATCCTATGGGCTCCAGCTGCTGATTCAATTTAAGGAAATTTTTAAAGTCTTTACTGGAACTGGTTCGTATACCCCCATTAAAATCCACAATAAAAGGAGCACCGGCATTGTTGGAAAAAGAAAAATGTTCGCCTCCTACCCTAATATCATTTTCCGGGTTTCGAGCCTTAATAGTGAATTCTTCAGGAACCGTTTCAAGTGCTTTTTCAATATCCGGGCTTTTGATATAGACAATCTCACAGTCAACTTTGAATCCGTGTTTCTTGAAAATACTTCTGGCCCTTTCAGAGTCGAACCAGAACCCTGTTTTTTCCAGGAGCTCAACGGATTTTTCATGTATTAACGCAATTTGTCCCCTGGTTAGTGCCTGCAAACGATCATAAGTATTTTCCATAGTACGAATTTCCGTTAAATAGATGTGCCAGTAATATAAATTCAGCCAGTGCCCGCTTGTATTAATATCAGAGTAGGGCTGAAATAATTATTGCCATTTTTTATTGTTACAAGACTCAGTCATTTCTATGTAACATTCAAAATTTGAAATATGGCTTTCAAATTATTCTAATGGTATCAAAAGGCATGTAAATTCAAATAATAATTCAAATGATTAGAATTTAAAATACTTGTCTTATCAATGATAATAACTGTTACATTAACATATTTTTAATGTCAATAAAAATTATCAAAGTATGTAATTTAATTTTGAATTCATTTTGATATGCATAATTGGTTGTAGAAGATATAATCATAACATATTGATAATATATATTATTTTTATATCAATATGACGAGCATTTTAACATGGTCAACCTCCGTCGGTATATGTGTGGAAATGAGTCGGATTTAAAAAGGAATAAAAACAAATCATTCTAATAAATAATGTAACAAATGATACATAATACACTCACAGTCTGTAGTTGAAAAAAAGTATAAAGGGAGATATAGGGTATCTATTAAGGTAAAAATAATATAAATATAAAGAAGACACACTGTTTTAGAATGATGTTATATTTTTATAGACTTTAAAAAATTGGATACCCGCGTTGACTAACGATTTCCCCAATGAGATAATCACCAGAGAGTTTTTGAAACTAACTCCCAAGAACCGTAAACTTGGCGAGTACATCATCTCCGATCCTGTAAAAGTCACTTCAATGAGTACCCGCAAGCTTGCAGCCACATGCAGTGTAAGTGAAGCAACCGTAGTAAGGTTTGCTCAAAAACTTGGATTTAATGGATACAATGAATTTCAGAAAGCCTTGATCAATGAAATTCAGTACAAGATGACCCTTGCTGCTACCGGCAACAGCAGTCCCTTACATGAAGATACATTGCCAAATATGAGATTCAGAGAATTTGTCAATGCCAACATAAAAAAGATAATGAAATTCGTGGAAAACCTTGACTTTAAAATTCTTTATCAATTGATTGAATATCTTCAGGAAAGTTCAAAGGTTTATGTGATCGGTTCCTATTGCTCCTATGCACATGCCAGTCAATTCGGATGGTTTCTAAAAGAGGTCCGCCCCGGCGTTCAAATTATAAACGGCAGTAACAGCAATAGTCTGGAGATTTTGGCCGAATCAGAGGCTGATAGTCTGGCAGTTATAATCAGCCAGAAACCCTATCCGGCCGAATTGGTCAGGCTCTCAAGATATATTAAGGAATTAAAAGTTAAACTGGCGGTAATCGGAGACGTATTACCCTGTCCGATGGTCTGTTTTTCCAACATATCCATAATGGATTCTTCCTTTAATCTGTCCGCGGCAGGTCTTCCGATAATGTTCCGGTTCATTGCCGATGAACTGGGTATCCGGGATAATGATTCCGTTAGTAAACATAAAGCACTATTAGCCAGAGCCCGTCTTGACAACCGTATCTTTTTTGATCATCCCGAGATTCTGAAGATCGGCAGATGGCAGGATATAACAACGCTGGACCCGGCGTTTATGAACAGCCTGAGCCGGGAACTCACAATCATGAACTGCGTTTATAACGGATTGGTAAAATACAACGAAGGCACATCAAATATTGTACCTGATCTTGCCAAATCCTGGGATATTTCAAGAGATGGGCATGAAATTACATTCTATCTTCAAGAAGGTGTTATGTTCCATAGGGACTACGGGGAAATGACTGCTGAAGATGTAAAATTCACTATCGAACGTATCAGTGATCCGGCTTCTTCCTCTCCTTTCAAAGACATGTGGAGTCCCTTAAAAACCATCCAGGTTATCAATCGATATACGGTTAAAATGATTTTGAAATATCAATACCCCAGTCTTTTTACATCCATTCTTCCGGCAAATACGGGAATGATTGTCTCAAAAAAAGCAGTAAAAGAAATGAGCGTTGAAAAATTCTCTTTCAACCCGGTGGGAACAGGGCCTTATCAGTTTGCATTGTATGCTCCGAATAATCGGATTGAACTTACTGCTTTCAGCCGGTACAAGGGGTTGCCGCAGTCGATTCCCCGCCTCGTTTTTGTTATCAAAGGCAATAAAGATGAGTTAGAAGAAGATATGGCCAATGGAAGACTTGATGTCATTCAACTCCCTTTGGTCAATATTAACAAATTAGATCGTTTGCCCAACCTTAATGTGATCACTATGGCCGGACAGCAAACCTGGTGGATCGGATTCACAGTCAATAGACCCAATATGGACAACATTAAAATACGTCAGGCTATCCGATCTGCTGTGGACGTGGAAAATATCATTGCTAAAGCATTTTACGGCTTTGCCGACCGGGCAAACTCTCTTTTACGGCCAGGACTGCTGGGCTTCTGGGAAAACGCTCCTGTTTACAGGCAGGATCTGGCAAAGACACGCCAACTGCTCAAGGAAGCGGGAATTGAAGATGGATTTAAAGTCAGCCTGCTGATGTCGCCTTCAAGAAATGCCCGCATTATTTCGGAAAACATCAAGATTGATCTGCAAAAAGTTGGAATCACTGTAGACATGGATCTCAGAGACATCAATGCCTTTAATAAAGCATCAAAAAGTGGGGATTGTGATCTTTACCTGTCATATTTCGGTTCCACACTGGAACCGGGATATAACATCAGATGGTTTAAAACGGGCCAGCCATGGAATTTAAGCCAGTGGAGCAACCTCGAATATGATAAGACGGTGAACATGGCTGAAATCGAGATGGATTTCAAAAAACGGAAGGATTTATATATCAAGGCCCAGGGGATCATTGATCAGGACTGTCTGGCAATATGGCTCACCCATGGAAACGGTATTGTGGTTCATCAAAAGGAAATTGATATCGGGAAAGTATATCCCAACGGTGAACTGGCACCATGGACAATAAAAAAATATAATTAAAATTCTCTTGTACAGCCTGTTCGTGACTTTAAAGATCAGATGTTATTCCTTTGGGAATCGCATTTGAGTTTAATTCTACTGCTGAATCTTTCCAAAAGGTTTCACGGATCTTGTATCCCTCCTTGTATGTGACGGTCGTTGGCTTATTTTGACTTTTAAATAAGCGAGGCAAAATTTTATATTCAAAATTGAATTTTTTTTATAATACAAAAATAAATACAAAAAGTATTGTCATTTGTAAATAAGTTTTTTTGTGTTAGGTGATTATGATGAGAGTATAGTATTGGACATTTTCGATCTTAATTGCTAACATGGCAAGAAAAATAGAATTATGAATTGAATACAAAAAGGAATTTAGATTGATCCAGAAAATTAAAAATTCAAGGAACAACGACCTTACAAGGGAAGCATACAACGATATCAGAAAGATGATTTTTTCAAATGAACTCAAGCCCGGACAAAAGATCCCGTACAGGAAGATGGCTGAAGGATCAAACATGAGTTTGACACCCGTTGTCCAGGCCCTGAAACATATGGAATTCATGGGCCTGGTACGTAATGAACATAATAAGGGTTTCTTTGTCGAAAAAGTGACTCCCCAAGAGATTGACGAAGCCTATAAGCTTAGGAGTATCATCGAACCTATGATGCTGGTCCAGACCATTTCGAACCTTGATGAACAAGGCGAAAAAAAGATTAGAACTGCTCTGGATGAATATCTTGATGCCTGTAAAAGAGGATCTTTAAAGTTAAAACTGGTTAAGGATATTCAATTTCACATGTCCATGGCAGAATTATCCGGTCAGAATTTATCCATCTTGATTCTAAGATATTTGTTTGATTTTCTATATCTGCGTTTTAGCCAAGAGCTTATTTTTTCACGTCCTTCAGAAGATTCAGCTACGGACCATTCTGCCATATTTGATGCGATTAAATCCAGAGATATTGAAACAGCTACCCTTGTTCTTAAGAAACATATAAATGACATACATATAAATGCTTTGGATGGTATACAAGATAGGCTTTCAGAAGTGGAGGAGATAATTTTTTAGCTGTCTAATAACAAATAGTATACTTAATATGATATAATCAGTTCGTACTGCATATAGCCTTTTTAACTTCTTTGAAAAATTCAATCCCCATGAAAAATTTTTAACCATAATTATGGCGGTATATCCTTATTGTAAAGGCAATGAGATATTAGTATATTTTTAAAATACAAATAGTTATAGCCAATAATAAAGAAATATTAAAATATAGTTAAAATATATTGACAAAGTGAATTACACTTTGTATTTGTTTTTATAAACGGTTCTCTTAACATCATGAAGGGTAAAAAAAGGAGTAAACAAACAAGAAGAGAGAATTATATAACTCAGGGGAGATCAAAACAATGCTTAAATACATTATCAAAAGAGTGCTATGGATGATTCCGACCTTGATCGGTGTATTAATCATTCTTTTCTGCCTGACTTACATGTTGCCCGGCGATCCGGCGACTGCAATGCTTGGCCCCAGGGCAACGCCTGAGTTGGTGGCGGCATTGAATACAAGGCTCCATTTAGATGAAAGCATGCCGGTCAGATTAGGGTATTATTTATTCGGCGTTGTTAAAGGCGATCTTGGAACCTCTGTCTGGTCCGGGCACAAGGTCAGTTCTCTTATATTTACAGCACTGCCGCACACAGTCTTGCTTGCAATATGCAGTCTGGGAATGGCAGCAGTCATTGGAATTTTTATGGGTGCGTTTGGTGCCGTTCGCCAGAACAGCGTGATTTCGAGAATTGTCACCATTGTTTCTCTTGTGGGTGTCGCTGTTCCGGATTTTGTTGCAGCCCTTTTACTCATGCTTTTATTTTGTGTCAAATTTCCAATCCTGCCTGCAATCGGTGCGGGTACTGAAGACGGGATCACGGGTATTGCCGTGCACCTGATTTTACCGGCCACAGCATTAGGCATCGGCTGGGTGGGTTATCTGTCTCGATTGACCCGGGAATCAATGGTGGAAGTTCTGGATTCTGATTATATTAGAACAGCAAGAGCTTTTGCTATTCCCCAACGATTAATTGCTAATGTATATGCATTGAAAAATGCTATTATTCCTACCATTACGGTGATTGGGCTTGGTGTGGGCAAATTATTGGGAGGTGCCGTGTTTGTGGAGATTATATTCAACCGGCCCGGGCTTGGAAAGTTGATCGTGGATGCGGTTTATGCACGGGATTTTCCAGTTGTTCAGGGAGGTATTCTGGTGGCAACGATTTTTTTTGTACTTGCAAACCTTTTAGCCGATATCTCTTATGGATTTGTCAATCCCCAAATCCAATATGAATAGCAAATAATAACAAAGATAAACATATTAGAGGCCTGAAACAATGAATACGACACTATCCAAAGTAATACCGGGTCAGATGAGTCTGACACCTCGATGGACTGAAACGCTTTCCATGGCTTTTAAGGCCATTGTAAAAGTTAAAGGCGGTCTGCTTGGAGCTGTTTTTATTTCCATCATGCTTTTATGTGCATTTTGTGCCCAGTGGATCACTCCCTATGATCCTAATGCACAGGATATTGTTCACAGATTTGCCGGACCCGGTTGGGCCCATCTTCTAGGTACCGATTATCTGGGAAGAGATATTCTCTCCCGTATCATTTACGGATGCCGCATAGCCGTGCTTGTCGCATTCGGCGCAGTAGGCCTTTCATCCATCATAGGCGTCTTTTTGGGTGTAATGGCCGGATATAATGAGGGGGAAAAAATTGACTATTTTCTTATCTGGCTGTTTGATATTGTCCGTTCTTTCCCACAGATTATCCTTGCCCTTGCCATCGTCGCTGTCCTTGGCCCTTCTTTAGTAAACGTGGTTATGGCTCTGGCATTTACAGCTTTTCCCTTTTATGGGCGAATTGCCCGTGCCCAGACGCTTTCCGTTAAGGAGGCAGACTATATCAAGGCAGCCGAAGCCATGGGGCAAAAACCGTTAACTATTATTTTAAGACATATTACTCCCAATATCATGGCCCCGGTAATTGTGTGCCTCGGTATGGATATGGCCACTATGATCATATGGGAGTCAGGGCTTTCTTTCCTGGGGCTGGGCGTCAGGCCGCCGACAGCTTCATGGGGCATCATGCTGCGAAACGGATATAAATATATCCAGGTATCCCCCTGGATGATTCTTTGGCCTGCCCTGGCCATAGCGTTTGCAATGATTGCCTTTTCTCTTTTCAGCGAAGGATTGAGAGTGGCATTGGATCCAAAGGAGCGTGAAAGATGAAAAAAGAAGACCCCCTGCTCGAAGTAAGTAAATTGACACTGGATTATCGACTTGGAAAACGAAAAATGAGGGCTCTGGACAGGGTCAGCTTTCAGCTCGAGAAAGGTGAAATAATGGGTGTGGCAGGAGAAAGCGGTTGTGGGAAATCCACACTGGGTCTCGCAATTATCAAGCTTCTGCCTAAAATTGCCGAAATCACGCGCGGAGAAATCCTGTTTGAAGGTCGAGACCTCTTAAAATTTTCCGAAGATGAGATGAACCAAAAAATACGGGGTCAGAAAATCAGCATGATCTTTCAGAACCCTCAACATGCTCTGAACCCTGTGTTTACTATTGAAAAACAGATGACGGATATACTCCGGGTTCAGGAAAAATATAAAAATAAAAGAAAGAGACCCCATCGTTATTTTCGCGATCAGGCTATAGAACGTCTCACGAGTACAGGGATTGCAGATCCTGCTGCTCGTTTATCCAATTATCCCTTTGAATTTTCAGGGGGAATGAAACAACGTGTAATGATTGGAATGGCCTTGTCATCCGGAACCTCACTGCTCCTGGCAGATGAGGCAACTACAGCCCTTGATGTCACCATCGAAGCCCAGATAAATCGGTTGATCTCCGACCTTGCTGCTGAATATGGAACATCTGTCCTATATATCAGTCACAATCTTGGCGTGCTTGCCGAGCTGGCAGATCGAATCATGATCATGTATGCGGGACAGATTTTTGAAATGGGGACCACGTCTGATGTATTTGATTCTCCCTCTCACCCATATTCTGCTGCGCTTTTGGAATCATTGCCCAGTCGCCAGGCCAGGGGCAAACGTCTGCTTTCAATTCCCGGATTTGTCCCGCCGCTGGATCAACTGCCCCAGGGATGCTCTTTTCATCCCCGTTGCCGGTTTGTCGAAGATATCTGTACAAGAGAAGTGCCACCATTTGAAGAGGTCACAGATGGCCACTGGTCAGCGTGTTTTTTAGACAAAAAAAGGGGGAGGAAACGATGGCAATGGATTTAATAGACATTCGAAATCTGAGAACTTATTTTTATCAAAACAAAGGACTTTTATCCAAAGTTTTTGGGGAAGGCATGAAAACTGTCCATGCTGTGGATGATGTAAGTCTGACAATTCAAAAGGGGAGAACATTCGGATTGGTCGGGGAAAGCGGATGTGGAAAGTCCACTTTGGGACAAACCATTTTCCGGCTGGTGAAAGCCCAATCCGGTGAGATCCTGTTCCAGGGCCAGGATGTTTTAAATATGGATCCGAAAACCCTTATGGGGTTTCGAAAAAAAGCGCAGCTTATTTTTCAGGATCAGTACGGGTGCATGAACCCGCGCATGACAGTGGGCAAGATTATTGCCGAGCCTTTATTGATGAGAGAGACGGGTAAGATGGATAAACATGATCTTTTTCAGGAGGTTGCCAAGCTTTTGCTAGCTGTAAATCTTGACTCTGATTCCGCGAAAAAGTTTCCCAATGAGTTTTCCGGTGGTCAGGCCCGTCGCATTGGCGTGGCAAGGGCCATTGCCTTGAACCCGATATTTATTATGGCAGACGAACCCACTTCAGGGCTTGATATTTCGACTGCGGCAACCATATTGAATCTGATGCAGGATCTACAGGACAAACTGGATATTACCTATTTATGGGTTTCCCACAATTTAAACCAGGTAAAATACATGTCAGATGACATGGCCGTCATGTACCTTGGAAAAATTGTAGAAATGGGACAGACAAAAGATGTATTCAATGCGATGGCCCATCCTTACACAAAAGCCTTGATTTCAGCGGTTCCACAGGTCTCGGCAAGTCAACAGAAGAAGACCATTTTTCTTGAAGGTGAAATTCCAAGCCCGATTAATCCCCCCTCGGGGTGCAGATTCAGAACCCGTTGTCCTCAAGTTATGAAAAAGTGCAAAACCCGTGAGCCCATCCTGACTGATCTGGGTGGCGGTCACCTGTGTGCCTGCCATCTTCATAGGGCAAATTAAAAAACAAAATTAATTCCGGAGATATTTAATATGCAAATTTCATGGTTTTCAAACTCTAAAAATGCCCTTATTCAATCGGGCAGACCTTTTGTAAAAATGCATGGGTTGCGCAATGATTTTGTTATGGTTGATGGCCGGAAACAATCTTATCTCCCCTCAAGAGAAGAAATTATCCGTATCTGTGACCGCCACGAAGGCATTGGAGCGGATGAATTACTGATTGTTGAACCACCTAAAACCCTGAATACATATGCCTTTGTCCGCATTATTAATACCGACGGACGGGAAGTGGAAGCCTGTGGCAATGCCACCCGATGCATTGGATGGTTGCTGTTAAAGGAATGTCGTCAAAAAGAAATTCGAATTGAGACCCTTGGCGGGGGGTTCTGACCTGTACCCTGGCTGGAGAAAAACAAGTGACGGTGGAAATGGGAAAAATCAGGACTGAATGGCAGGACATTCCTTTATCCAAAGAAATGGACACACTGCATCTCAATATCGAGATGGGCCCTCTTCGTGATCCTGTGGGCATTAATATCGGGAATCCCCATGTCGTATTTTTTGTGGATGATGTTGATTTAATTGATTTGTCAATCTATGGGAAAACACTCCAGACCCATCCGCTGTTTCCCGAGGAGGCAAATATTGGTGTTGCACAGTTGTTAAATCCCGAAACCCTGAAACTTATCGTATGGGAGCGCCCAGGCGCTTTAACAACTGCTTGTGGCACTGGGGCTTGCGTTGCCGTTGCAGCCGCCCATAGAAGAGGTTTGACCGATAAAAAATGCATGACGGTTATCATGCCCGCAGGGTCTGTTGAAATTGAATTCAAAGATCAGAATCTTGCTGTCATGACAGGGCCTGTAGAAATTTGTTACGTGGGTTATCTTGTCTAACGATAATGCTATGTTTACAGTTATTGGAGAATCAATACCACCTTGAGAAAAGTAAAGGAAGCAGTAGAAAAAAGTATCAGCTCAATTAGGCCAAATACAATTGCGGATAGTTTTAAATCCTTTGTATCAATAGTTTGTTGAGGTTATGAATATGCCGGCATTGCCGGTATATTCATAAATGAATATGCCGGCAATGCCGGCATATTCATAACAAAAGTCAAAGAGGTTATTATTGTCTGCTTACCTTTCCAATGGCAATATCCAGGGTCTCCAGCATGAAGTCCACATCTTTTTCATTGATGCACATGGGTGGTTTTATACGCAATGTATTTCCATTATATCCGCCTTTACCAACCAGAAGCCCAAGATCCTTTAAGGTTTCAAAGACCTCAACACATTCCTGGGAGGCTGGTTCCTTGGTCTGTCTGTCCTTGACAAATTCAACCCCGGTCATAAGCCCACTTCCCCTGATATCGCCAATGAGCTCGTATTTGTCCATTAAGCGGTGATATCCATTGAAGAGCCGGTTCCCCATGTTAAGGCAGTTTTCCTGGAGACGGTCCTTGTCGATGAGTTCCAGAACTGCCTTGCCAATGGCACAGGAAACAGGGTTGCCTCCAAAGGTGTTGAAATGGATTCTTTCAGTGAGTTTGGCAGCGATTTGAGGAGTGGTCACCACTGCAGCCAGGGGAGCACCATTTCCAATACTTTTTGCCATGGTAACGATATCCGGCGTCACCCCCTGGTATTCAAAGCCCCAGTAATGGGTTCCCAAACGGCCGAAACCCGTCTGGACCTCGTCCGCGATACATACCCCGCCGGCATCCCGGGTATATTGGTATGCTTTGTCAAGATATCCTTTGGGCAGGACCACAGTTCCTCCCACTCCCTGAATGGGCTCGGCAAAAAATCCTGCCACACGTCCCGGAGTGGTATGATCAATAACGCTTTTTACATCTGCGGCATATTTTATGCCGGCCTCGGGATCATCATAGCCATAGGGGCCGCGAAAGCAATCCGGCATAATGGTATGGCGAACTCCTGAGCCCTGATGGATATTGTATTTCCATGTGGAATGGGCTGTCAGTCCCATGGTGCTCTGGCTGCCGCCGTGATAGCCGTTTCTCAGGGCAATGATGTCATTGTTTCCAGTGTAGATCCTTGCCATGAGCATGGCAAGGTCATTGGCTTCAGAGCCGGAGTTTACAAAATAGCAGACTTCAAGGTCGCCGGGTAAGCGCTGGGCTAGCATTTCCCCGTATTCCGCAATAATCGGATTCAGGTATATGGATGGGTTATGTACCAGGGTCTTATATTGCTCAGCAACTATTTCGGCAATATAGGGATGGCTGTGGCCCACACTGACGGTGACAATGCCGCCTATGCCGTCCACATACCGTTTGCCTTTTTCATCATAAAGGTATTGCATGGAGCCTTCCACAATCATGATCGGCTTTTTGTAAAAGGTCAGTAAGGAGGGTGTTAAATAGCGTTTCCGCAATGCCATTACCTCGTCATAGGAAGGACCTGTATAAGGCTTGGGCTGATGATCATAGTCCGGCAGCTCTGGTGCTTTTATCTCTTGATTCATAAGAATTCCTCTTTTAATTGTCTGGCAGTCTTTTTTTAGATGCCGGAAAGTTTTTTGGTATGGGCTATCCTTTTTTTACCAGCCAGTTTCAATGCCAGGGAAACTTCAGGAAGGGCCTTGATCTTTACTGCCCCCTGCGTGTAATAGGCAATTGCCCGGGCTTCCATTTTTTGAGAATAGTCCAGAATCTGGGCACGACCCATGTTCTTATCGTCCCCGGCTTCAAGTACAAAGGGCTCCCTGAAAAAATCACTGATCGGTTCAAGGATCATTTCTGTTACATTTTCCCTTCTGGTTCGCAGGATATGAGCGATATTTTTTTTACCATCCTTTGCAAATTCCTGGAACAGGTCAAAAAGATCTTTCATTTCCGGATTGGTCACAACGGATTCATAAAATGCCATGTCCTGTTGTTCCATTTTTTCTGCAAAATTCAATAACCCGCCAAAGCTTGTGATGGGCATAAATGTCTTCCTCCATTTAAATTTTTGTACTTAAAACCAGCGCTCTATCACTACCTTGGTGTCTGTGAAAAAGTGAAATATTTCCTGGCCATGGGCTTTGATATCGCCAAACATGGAGTTGCCTGATCCGCCAAAGGGGAAAAAGCTCATGGGAGCGGCAATGCCGATATTGATTCCCACCATGCTGGGCAGGGCCTCATATTTGAATTTTCTGGCTGCAGCACCGGAATCAGTATACAGGCAGGCGGCATTGGCAAAATCCCTGGTATTGACCAGTTGAATTAGATCTTCTATGGTTTTGCATCTGACCACACAGACCACTGGGCCAAAGATCTCTTCTCTGGCAATGGCCATATCCGGTGTTACATTATCAAATATGGTGGGCCCGATAAAGTATCCATCAGGATATCCATCTACCTTGCAGTCCCGACCGTCCAGTAAAAGGGTGGCACCTTCGGCAATGCCTTTTTCAATATATCCAAGAACCCGGTCAAAATGAATCTTGCCGGCCATAGGGCCCATGCCTGTCTGGTCGCTGAGGCCGTCACCGACTTTTATGTTTTTGGCTATGGACAAAAATTTATCCACAAGCGTGTCGGCAAAATCTCCAACAGGTGCCAGGATGGAACCGGCCAGACATCGCTGGCCCGCAACTCCGTAAAAAGAAGTGACCAGAGAAGGCAAACCAGCATCAAGGTTAGCATCAGGCATTATTCCCACGACATTTTTGGCCCCGCCCAGAGCCTGCACACGCTTTCCTGTTTCGCCGCAGCGTTTGTAGATATGTTTGGCAGTGGCAGTAGAACCCACAAAGGATACACCCTGGATATCCGGGTGATCCAGTATGGCGTTTACCACATCTTTGGAGCCATGGACCATATTTACCACTCCGTCGGGCAGTCCCACCTCATCCAGGCATTCAAATATCTTTGTCTGGGTCATGGGTACCTGTTCTGAGGGTTTCAGGACATATGTGTTTCCGCAGACAATGGCGTAGGGCAGAAACCACCAGGGCACCATGGCCGGGAAATTATAAGGGACAACCCCGGCAAAAACGCCCATGGGCTGGCGATGGCCGGCACAGTCTATTCCTGTGGCGATATCTTCCAGGGTATATCCGGACATAAGGGTGGTGGCAGCCGTGGCATGTTCCACATTTTCAATCATCCTTCTTACTTCCGCCCGGGCCTCATCAATTATTTTTCCATTTTCCATTGTCAGGGTCTGTGCAATTTCTTCAAAATTTTCCTCAAAGACATCCTTTATTCTGAAGATATAGCGGGCCCGCGTCAAAGGCGGTGTTTTTCGCCATTGTACAAAGGCTTTCCGGGCTGCTCGGACAGCTTTTTCAACATCGTCTTTTGTACCAAAAGCAACCTGGGCAATCTTCTTTCCTGTGGCAGGATTTGTAACATCTCCCATAATTGTTCCGTTTGATTCCACCCACTCGCCATTGATATAATTTTTCATGATTGGTAATGTCATTGTTGTTTTTTCCCTTTTCTTAATCCGAGTATAAAAATTCTGTAACTCAACTTTCGTCCTTAAGTCCTTTCCGTCTGGGTCAGGTGTGTTTTATTGTGTTTTTATCAATAAGCCGACAAAAAAATGCGATAATGCAAGCCTGATCCCACTCACTTTAACCATTTGATCCATCTGTCAAATAATCCCAATAATGATTAAATCTGTGTGTTCCTAAATAGCAAAAAAAGCATGGCATGTCAATACAATTGTAAAAAATATTCGAAATATACAATTTGCATAGACAAATTAATCGAATGTTGATAATAAATATTAAAAAATTATTTTTATTCGATTAACAACCATTGTTTGAAAGGGGATATATGTCCATCCAGAAAAATGGGGGGAAACCCCGCATTATTGACGATACTGACCGGGAAATTATCAAATTGCTTCAGATGGACGGCCGGATTCCAAACACCCAGATAGCCAAAGATCTCGGCATATCCGAAGCCACAGTCAGAACCCGTTTGAACCGCCTCATTGAAGAAGAATATATTCAGATTGTGGCTGTGAGCAATCCGTTGAAGCTGGGATTTGAAACCGTGGGATATATCAAAATCGATGTGGATATCAAAAAGATTGATCAGGTGGCCCAGGAACTGGAAAAACTCAAACCCATTTGTTTTATCGTGCTTGCAACGGGGGAATCAGATATCTATACCGAGTTCGTGTGCCAGTCCACAGATGAGCTCAATGATTTAATTTTTAATAAAATTTATAAGATTGATGGGGTTATCAGGACTCATACATCCATGATCCTTAAATATGTCAAGCGCCGTTACGACTGGGGAACTGCCCTGGATGAGACTTGAAAAAAACTAAGCTCAGGCTTTCAGGTGGTGAATTTCAGGTTGGCAGCAAGGAGCGCAAAACTGCTTGACAGAACTCAATTTTTTGTCTTATACAGTCGGTCATGATTCTCGACTCTTTTTTGATACTTCTTCCTTTGATTTTTCTGGCTTTGGGCGGGTATGTTTTATCTGAATTCTACTCCCTGTCCGAGGACACCCTGATTCGGATTGTTACAGATTTTTTCATGCCTGTTTTAATATTTTATTCTCTTTATACTTCTGATATCAACCTTGCTAAAACCCTGAAGCTTTTGGGGGCTGTCAGCATTGTCCTGGCTATTTTGTTTATTGCATCCTTTGTTTACTGCCGCTTGTTTAAATTGGATCTTAAAGCCTTTGCACCACCGGTTCTCTTCATGAATTCCGGTTTTCTGGGGATACCCCTGATGAAGCTCTGGGGGGGATTTGCAGCAATGAATTATATCGTGATCTACGATCAGATTCAGACTTTTTATATATTCACCATTGGAATTGTCATTGTCACGGGTGGATTTACCCTGGTGGGAGTCAGGGAGATGGTAAAATCTCCGCTTCTGTGGGCCATTGTTGCCGGTTTTTTATTCAAACATCTGGAGATTCCCGTATCAAAGAACCTGATAGAAACCCTTGGATATTGTGGCGCAGGAGCCCCGGCTCTCGCTACTTTTGCCCTTGGCTGCTCCCTGAGAAAGAGAAGGGTTGTCGCTGATATTCATCTGCTATCCGGGCTGATATTCAGATTTGTTTTCGGGTTTCTTGCCGGATGGGCTGCAACAGTCATGCTGAATATCACGGGCATGGAACGAATAGTCGTCCTGGTTGCCTCATCCCTGCCATCGGCTGTTTTTAGCGTTGTACTGCCCTTAAGATATGGTATTGAAGCAAGATTTGCCGGAAGTCTGATCTTAATTTCCAGCATTCTCAGCATTTTCATCATTCCCATTGTTTTCTATCTCAGCAGCCTGTAATTTTCTCTGCCGAAAAAGATCAGGCCAGCCGCGCTTTTGCGCCACCTGGGCAATAGTGAAACCTCGGGATAAATCGCCATTTAGGAGAAATGCCAGTGCTGGCATTTCTCCTAAATGGTTATGAATTGTCTTTTGATCTAACCCCATCCATTTTCTCCATCCCAACTGCTGTGTCAGTAAAATCATTTGGATTATTAATTACCTGAAATCGCTGAGCAACCTTTTGGGCAGCATTTTCGATTTGATGAAGAATTTTTGATGCAAGTTCTTTGTCATACATAAACGGCCTCGCTGTCAATCCGTCTTTTTAAAAACGGATTCATTGAGTCTCTGTATGACACGATATCTACGGATTTGTTTAGTCGGTCTTCTAAATCATCTTTGATGCCTGCAAGAATAAAAAAATCAGGTTCGGAAATACGGACTACTATATCCACATCACTCTCATCACCAGCCTCATCACGAGCAACAGAACCAAAAATCCCAATAGCCAGAATATTATATTGATTTGCAAATTCCTTTTTATAATTTCGAAGGATTTTTATAATATCTTTTTTGCCCATTATTTTTCCTCAAAGTCTTTTATATGGGGTTGAGTGAATAGAATAAACATAAGTTCTTGCTCCTAACATATCAACAGCAGATGGTTAAACACTATTTCACATTTTCACATTCAATAATTGTTTGGGTGACCTTGATATTCTGATGAATACTCACTAATCATTTTTTTATCCAGAACACATAGAATGGCTTTATAGCAAAGAGTATGCATAACACTATGAACCATCTAAGATCCACCTTCATTAATTGAGAGGATAATTTTACTAGAACGAGAGTAAAAAATATTCCAACCAACTTTGCAAATTGTATTTCGAAAAAACTGAACTTTTCGACTTGTTGATTCACCTTTTCATCATTTTTCATTCTTAATACACAGAATGGTAAAATAACACAAAGTATACCTAACACAACAAACCACCAAATATTCACATTCAATATTTGAGGGAATAGCTTTACGATGATGGGGGTAAAACACATATTTGCCAATGCAACTAAAATCATATCGAAAAAACTAATCCTTCTCATTTTTAGTTTCTCCTGTTTTATATTATTTTGTTCGTCTAACCGACCGAGCTCACCGGCGGCAAATCGCGCAACGGTTTGCCGTCCGTGTGCAGCGATTTGGCCGTCTACTTTTTATAGGTTGGTGTTAGGTCCTTTATCATCGGGTAATGCTTGACATTTAGTGTCTTTAACTCTGCATTTCCTGCCTCGCAGGTAGCAGCTATGATTGCGTCTGCGAGCCCCACACCGTGAGACTTGCCATAATCACGCTTATAGAGTCCCCCGGTCTTGGCTATTTCAGACGTTACAGGCAGAACCCGGAAGAGAGATATAAAATTCTCTAAAACTTTTAGTTCTGATTCCCCTTTTATGCCGGCATACAACTCTGCAACAACGATGGACGACAAAATGATCTGAGAGGAATTTGCGTTAACAAAATTCACCGCCTTACTATAACCCCGCAAGAAATCAATCAGTACGTCTGTGTCAAGAAGAAGTGCTTCTGCCATGATTAGTCCCTGTCCCATTCAGCCCGTATTGCCTTAAAGTCAGGAAGATCCGCACGGTTTTTCCAGATTCCGGCAGCCTCCCGTAATACAATTTCCCGCCGACTGTTGCCCGCTTGGTCGATGAGACGGTCAACTGCTTCTCGTATGAGTTCACTTTGTTTTTTCCCCAATGTTTTTGAAATGGCTGCTAATTCAGAGCGTTGACACTCTGTCAGGTATATTTGGGTTCTTATCATGCTACACCTCCGATAATGTATACACCACAATTATACATCGTTTTGACTTTCTGTCAAGGCTAACGCCATGCTAAGCAGCCAGTTTTGAAGCGTAGCACCGAAACTGGTCTGTCTTTAGCGATTTGTGCATTTTATGGTGTCCAATTTAGGGAAAGTTTTCTATTTGATTTAATACAATCACGTAGATATAAATTAATTAAATTTTGATATGGCACACCTGTTTCCTCAGCTAAACTTTTAAAATATTCTATAATATCAACACCCATACGCATGGTCACCTGTTTTTTTAAATTTTTAGCGTAAGGGTTTTTCCGCCCTTTCATTTTATCAAAATCATATTCTTTTCTCATGATAACCTCCTGAAATAAACAATTTGCTCCTTTTTAGTTGCTTTTCTTGCTGTGATAATTCTAATTTCAGAATCATCTTTGCGATAGCAATGGCATACAACTAAAACTCTAAGGCTTTGATTTAAACCTAAAAGAATGAATCTCTCCTCATTGATGGAATGATCAGGATCATCAAATTCAATAGCATTTTCATCAAAAAATATAGTTTGAGCTTCTTCAAACGCAATATCATGTTTACGTTTGTTTGATATATTTTTATCATCATCCCAAGTGAAGATCAGTTTATTCATAATTACATGATAAGTATATTATAATTAGTTGTCAAGCTGTAATTGTTGAAGATCTTGGATGCAGAACCACTAAAATCTGCGGCTCGCGCCGGGTAGCCTGGGGCTGTTGCCAGCCCCAAGCCCCCTAAGAACCGGACGTGAGGCTTTCACCTCATCCGGCTCAAGCATTGATAAGGCGTGTTGCCACCCCCGACAGTTGTCTTCGTTCCCAACGGGCTTTGAGATAGTCCCTCCATACAGGATCATATGGATTGACCTTTGCTCTAATCTTTGTATGCCTGATAAGCCGGGTAGGGCCTATTAAAATCAGAGGTTCAGGATTACCTTTTTCCATGAATCGCCAGTCTCGACCTTTGATCCTTCGGTAATATTTGCCTTTAACCCATCCTTTGTACTTCTTTGGATGCCTTCTCCTGGCCCATTTCCATGTCATTTGCCAAAATGCATGGTCAAGATCCCCGAATACCTTCCGGCTGACCACATGTCTGTAATAGTTAGCCCAACCGCGTATGATGGTATTCAGCTTGGCAATAACGACGTCGGGTCGCCTGGTTTTATTGGCATTCAGATAGTCTCTGACTTTAGCTTTGATACGTTTAATGCTGGATTTTGATGGCTTTATCAGCAGTTTGCCTTTGTACTTCCTGACATTGAAGCCAAGAAAATCAAAGCCATCATCAATATGTGTGATAATGGTTTTCTCTGCTGACAATTCAAGATTCCTGATTTTAAGAAACCCTTCAATCAAAGGTTTGACCTTATGTTCAAGTAGTTCAGGAGAACGGCTTGTTATAATGAAATCATCCGCGTACCTGACGAAGTGAATTTTGTCAGTTTTCCTGAAGTTGTCTGCAAGGAGGTTCTGAATACCGTCAAGCGCCATATTAGCAAGCGTCGGTGAACTTTCACTGTTGCTCGCTAATATCCTTCTCGATGATCTTGACAAGGAACTGGAAAGACGCGGCCACCATTTTGTCAGGTATGCAGATGATTTCATCATTATGGTGAAAAGTCTTAGTGCCGGCACACGAGTGATGGCAAGTATCCGAAGGTTCCTCGAACAAGAGCTGCGGCTCCAGGTCAACGAGAAGAAAAGCAAGGTGGCTCCGGTGGAGGAGTGCGGA
>Ga0208648_1001164_pt1 | contig 22641 bp, 11 predicted proteins | sample AntAceMetag02UKL_FD_184772 | JGI IMG/M metagenome (GOLD analysis project Ga0208648, IMG submission 184772) | Saline lake microbial communities from Ace Lake, Antarctica - Antarctic Ace Lake Metagenome 02UKL (SPAdes) (version 2) | ecosystem: Environmental > Aquatic > Non-marine Saline and...
CCGGGTATGTTTTGCTACAGTATTACTGCCAAGAACAGAAAAACATGGTTTATGCAAAATAACCAAGAAGATTTAATAAGTCTGAAAGCGCATATTTGCCTGAAAAATACTTTTTCAGGAGACCCTAATTACTGATCATCCATATTGCAGCCATGGCAATCCCGGAAATAATCGAACCACACATTGCCAACAACAATTGAACAATTGTTGAATGACCATCGAGAAGACCCTTTACCTTAATATAGGTGCCAACCGTACCGCTTACGGCAATGGCAATGACAGCAAGACATATAAAGATTCTCATTGATAACGATACACCACTAAGGGCAAAATCCATAAAGCTGGTGAACAGGTTGTTTACATTGTAACCTGAGCGCCCATGCATACGCTGATTGTGGGTTACAGCAACATTTCCGGCGCGGTTGGGGTGACCGACAAGACCAGGTGACCGATTCGTGGGCGTACCTCCGACATATTACAGATTTTCCTGGCAATCGAACCGCGTAAAGCGTAAAAACTCGAAAACCTCAATCCATTGTCAAGACCGTACCTTCTCCTGGTCATATTGGCTATCAACCAGGTTCCCAGATTACGAAGCGGTGTGTGATGTTTGAGTTGATAGGAGCCTATGGCAACATCAAGATTTTTGTTATTGTTAAGAACATCTATCAAACGATTGATATCTTCGGGAGGATGCTGCAGGTCATCGTCCATGATTACAACGACCTCCCCGGCACAGTGTTTAAAGCCACTCAGCAACGCCAATTGCTGGCTGAAGTTACCTTCATGACAGATGATTTTTACCCGGCTGTCAGCAGCGTGAAGCGTGTTTGACTTCAGACTAAATCTATCCAATTAACTCCGAAGTCAAACAGTCATATAACCTGGACAGGGTAAGCTTGAATTGACGACTTATTTGTTAATGGTATAAACAGTTTGAGAGAGCTGTTTTACTCGAATGCAAATTGTAATTGGATCAACCAATCGTTAGGAATGGCTGTCAGTGGAAAACTACTGGAGAAACAAACAATGAGGGAGTGTGACCCACTTTTACTTTGTGAAAGTTACTCTGGTGTACCATGCAATTGACAGATTAAGAAAGAGTGTACTCTACCTATAGCTGCATCGTAGCAAATAGAATTTATCACAATCAAAGGCGTAAGTGATTTCAAGAGGTGAGTTAAATACTTCTTTTAAAGCTCCAAGAACACTAATAATTTGATTGATATGATCAGGATTTTGTTGATTCTCATCATTTGGGATATTTTCCGTTGCAGAGGTGGATGAATTCTTACCAATGTTTAATTTCTCTCGTATATCCGAGGATAGAATTGAACTTAGAATCTTGTATTCAGAGTCCATATTTGTGCAATTATCAAGAAGTTGTTGTATTTCAATTGATTCAACCTGGTTTGTCTCCAGGTTTATTACCTGGATAGTGTTTAGCTTACATTTGACAACATCCTTTTTAATTCCTTTGCATGCCAAATCAGAGTAAACCACCTCAAAACTTGCCTGAAACGCTCCAGGGATTTCGTCGATGTCTTCCAGACACAATCCAGGTACAAGTTTAATAATTGCTCTATCCTGTGTACTGTCAGTCGCACGCCTTAGTTTTGATTCGATAAATGCTGAACCGGATAATAACGGGAAGAAGTATTTTCCCGCTCTTTTTCCAACTACCTTTTGTATGATAACAGCCATCTCTTCGTTAAAATCAAGTAAACCATGTTCGGCTCTGTATTTGATTGGCTCAGGTGCAAAAGTTGAAGCATACACATCTAGTACAGCATCAAGCAGCGCCTTGTATCTGTCCTGTTTCGATCCCTGGTTTGCCAGAATTTTTGATCGGTATTGTTCAAGATATTTTATTCCTACCATTTGGCTTAGCAAACTTGAACTTCGAATGATGATCGGAGTATCCTCAAATTCTTCCAAAGCAGTTCTTAAAGTTGATTCCATCCACGGAGGGACCCAGGAATCCCGGAACAAGCGCTTAATAAACGGATATTCCAGACGTATTTGTTGAATATCCTTGTACTTATGCTCTGACAGTTCATCGAGCATACCATTATGAGAAAGGCAATCGTAGAGACCATTTGAAGTAATATGCCAAGTTTTTGGATATTCGACCTTTGGTGTTGTGTATGCTTCTTTTGTGGAGCCTGATAAAATACATGAGGCAAGAAACAAGTCCGAAGCCTTATTACCCATTCTGCCATGACTGTCGGGCAGGTAAATAGTATGAGAAATCAAACGATGAAAATCATGTATATTTATGTGTTTTTTGGCAATTCTTATGAAATCCATCTGTTCAGAAAATAAAAAACGAATCATCCTGACGATAGCATTTTCAAGGAGTAACCTGGGTAGCTCTATGTCCTGATGAGAGAGATTGTGAAAATAACGAACAGCTTCTACAATCTCTTGCATAGAACAATCTGGATGGATAAGATTCCTGATGAACAAGCCATGCTTAGCGTCCCGCATCCATTGATGAATACTGGCAAGAATTTCCTCGTCTTTCAAATGTTGAGCAACAAGATCGAAAGCCTTTTCGTAGATTTTTTCTTCGCTTCCCGATAATCCGGACTTGATTTGGTTTACCGGTTCCTGGATAAGCCCTGAAGTTTCATGATACTTTTGCCCAAAACGTAATAGCTCTGCCTCATCAATAACACCACGCAGACATAAATTTACCATCATTTTATAAACAATCTTATGGTAAAGGTTTTGATTATATTTTTGAATGAAATCCAGTCCGATTCGCCAACCTTTGGAGGATAAACCATTTTCAATATTAGCAGGTATGGCTCCTGTTTCAATTTCATCGAGAATGCGACGTATTTGAAGGTTATTGCTCAACCGCCGGGATATCAAATTGATCAATTTCTCTTCTTCAGCAAATAAGTAAGTGTCAGTGAATGAAGAGGAAGTATCTAAGTATGCAATAGTAATCTTACCCAGCGTTTCGTCATGGATATTAAGAGCTATTGATCTTTTAAAGGATGATTCTACAAAATCGGGTGAACACCACGATTCATCTTTAATATCTATTTTTACTTTACAGAGATCGGGATGCTCAAATCCATTCGGAATGACTTCAATTAATTTTCTGATCAATTGATCAATAGTTAGTTCATAATCATTAAATAGATTAGAAACTTCATAGAAACAATCAAGCTCCCTGTCACGCTTTATTAGCGCAACAGGGAGCTTTTCATCATACTTGTCTTTGTGATTAGACATATTTTTATCAATCACTTATTATCTAACTGCTTAAGATTTTTTCAACTTCTTTCTGATCGGCATCCATAATATATTGGATACCGCTTATATCTGCCGCTTCGTGCGTCAAACACGCAATATCGTCACGCTCGAGGTGTTCAAGAGCAAACTTGCGGCTGCCACACATGAGCTGTCTTAGTCCTTGTGCAAGTCTCTCATAGTAGGTGTAAAGTCCGATTGCACCGGTAGGAAGTTTGTCAAATGCTTCATTGCCAAGTTCGTTCCGTAGATCGGCAGCAGTAACGAATATTTCATCAATAGTATTACCGAATCTTTCAACATAGACCGGAACTTCATTGTTTGCTATAGTTTTACCTATGGTTTTACCGACCATTACCGCAGCAATCGCGCTGCGTGCCATACCGATTAATTTAACAAATGGTGCACCGAGCGCAAGACCTTTATATATCTGGTCTTCAAAAGTGAAGCCACCAGCAAGTGCCAACGCCGGTACATTCATTCCCTTGTCCGACAGTTGTTGAGCATACTGATACAGTAATGAATGCAACTCAACAATCGGTACTCCCCACTCGTTCATCATTCGCCAGGGGCTCATTCCCGTCCCACCACCTGCACCGTCAACAGTAAGAAGATCAATGCCATATTTGGTAGAATATGAGATTGCTCTCGCAAGATCAGCAGGACGATAGGCGCCTGTTTTCAGGGTAACATATTTCGCGCCGGCTTTGCGAAGTTCCTCAACTCTTTTGGCAAAATCTTCCTCGTTAACCATACCTACACGGGAATGTCGTTCAAATTCCTTAAAATTACCGTCATTAAAAGACTCTATCACCTTGGGATCGGTCGGATTTGGTATAACGACATAGCCGCGTTTATAAAGCAACTGGGCTTTCTTCAGATCTTTAATTTTTACTTCGCCACCAATATCCTTGGCACCCTGTCCCCATTTGAGTTCTACAATTTCAACGCCAAGTTTTTCTATAGCGTATTCTTGTACACCCAATCTTGTGTCTTCAACATTCGCTTGGACAATAGTTGCTCCGTATCCATCAATCTGGTGATCCTGGAATAATCTTACACGATTTTTTAGATCAACCGTATCGAGAATATGTCCATCCTTAATAACAGCCTGTGAATCCATCCCGACAACATTTTCGCCTATTGTCAATCCTGTACCTGCAAGAGCTGAACCTATGGCTAATCCATCCCAATTGTTTTTGGCGACATCAGTCGAACCGATGCCGGGGATAATCCAGGGATAACGGAATTTGATTCCTTTGTCGCCTCCAAAACGTACTTCGAGATTAACATTTGGGAAAATTGCTTTGTCGCTATCTGCTTCTATTCCGACTGCTCCTACAGCAGTTCCCATAATATTAAAATGCGAATAATCTACAGGATAATCTTTTTCAGAAGCCGTAGTAATAACACCGAACGGTTGTGGATATATGACCTCATGACCACGATAGGCTGACTTGCCAATTTCACACATTCCGATACAACCATCAACGCAGGTTACACACATTCCAGAGATCGGTGAAATTGATCCTTCAGTCCTGTTTTTTGTCAATGTTGCTGCTGAACGATTTACCTTTGTCAAAGACTGTGACATGGTTTGAATCTCCTTAACCCTCTATTTTTGTTTGTTTTTCTTTCTCGTACTCAACTATTTCGCATGCTACACAAGGTGACATATAGCACATCAAATCATGAAATTTTTCTTCTTCAACGCATGGTGCCGCAAGGTTCGCGCATCCTCCACAAACGGCTCTATCCGGATCGTTGAATGTGCATCTTAGGGTGCAAACAGGGCATACATACATACAGCCACCACAAAGACGGCATTGCTCGGATTTCATGTCGAATGGTGTTCCAATACTGCGATTTTCCCCTCGTCCTCTAAATCCAATTGCTCCGGCAACCATTTGCTCTTTGCACATTCGCACACACAATCCACATAGAATACAATCTTCATGCTCTTGCCGGAACCGTTGTTGCATTACATGATGCTCGGCGGCAAGATCCTGAATGACCTTTGACTGGGGAGTCGAGGCGAGAAGAAGCTCGATGATCATTTTTCGTGCCTTGACTACACGCTCTGAAGATGTCCGAACCTTTAGTCCCTCTTCAGCTCTGTATGTACAAGAAGTAACCAGCTTCGCTTTCGATCCCTCACCGATTTCTACTACACAGAGTCTGCAAGCGCCATAGGGTTCCAAACCATCCATATGACATAGAGTAGGGATAGGGAAACCAAAGAATTTTGCGGCTTCAAGTAATGTGCTGCCCTCTTCAACCTGAACCTGCAATCCATTTAGCTCGAAACTAATCATATTTATTGCTCCACTACTTCAGGTGTTCTAACAATTACTTTTTCAGTTTTTTCAGTTTTGGGCTGTGTAAATTCCAAGTCACAACGCAAGCAACGAATAGCTTCACATTTGGCGCTTTTTTCAGAAAGAGTCATTTCTACCTCTTTAAAGCTCCCCAACCTTTGTTCTCTCGTAACTTGTTCGGGTTCTACCCGTTGACTCACCTCAGAATCTGCAGAATCTGATGAATATGGCTCAACATACACTTTAGGTAAGTAAGCCTGACCTTGCTGCCAAAGTTCTTCACCTCGCAGGTATCGGTCAATCATCACCGCTGCTTTCCTACCCGCTGCGATAGCATCTATTACAGTATTTGGACCGGTTACAACATCGCCACCTGCAAAAACACCTGGGCGACTGCAACTTGAAGTGTTTTTATCAACTTCCAGAGTACCCCATTCTGTCAAGCTCAATTCCGGTTCTCCTTCCGGAGAAATAGAATCTGTATCAGGCTGTTCACTGATTGCTACAATTAAAGTATCAACTGGGACAATAAATTCACTGCCAGGAATTGGGACAGGTCTACGTCTTCCGCTGTTATCAAGATTACCAAGCTTGTTACGTATGCACTCGATTCCTCTTACACGTCCATTCTCAGTAATAATTCGCACCGGTGTGACGAGTGTTTCAACCACAATTTTCTCTTCGAAAGCAGCTTCAATTTCTTCGTCGAAAGCCGGCATTTCTTCTCTGGTGCGACGATAGAGCAGATTGACACTTTCCACTTCATCCTGACGAAGTGCAGTTCGAGCAGCATCAAGAGCAGAGTTACCCCCTCCAATTACTCCCACTCTGCCTTTCGCCAACTGTTCTCCATTTACATTGTAAGCTTTCAAGAATTCAATTGAAGGATAAACCCCTTCACTTTCCTCACCTTCAAGCTTGAGTCGACGTTCTTTCTGAGCGCCAATACCTACGAAAACGGATTTGTAACCATCCTTAAAAAGCTTGTCTATTGTAATGTCTTTTCCAAGAACAGTATTAAATTGCATAGTAATATTTTCATCAAGAATACTGTCAATTTCTTTCTCAAGAACTTCCCTTGGAAGTCGATATGCCGGAATGCAACTGAACATCATTCCACCGGGTTTCGAATCCGTTTCGAAAACAGTTACCGGATACCCCTTAAGTGAAAGGTTGTGTGCAGCAGTTAATCCAGCGGGACCTGCCCCTATAATCGCAACCTTATCTGATTTTTTCTCGCCGGTTCTTTCAGGTTTATAGATGGCAGGATCTACGTTATCAGTGACAAATCGTTTCAGCGCACGAATTGCTACAGGATCTGTACCTGTTTGTCCAAGTCTGCACCTCTCTTCACATTTATGATCACAAACCCTGGAGCAGATAGATGGAAATGGATTGGTCTCGCGAATTGCAAGGTAAGCTTTTTCATATTCACCCTCTGCAATATGCGCTACGTAGCGCCAAGCCTCTGTGCCTATTGGACAGGCTGCCTGGCAAGGAGCGCCTACTAAATCTTTACATACACCCGCTCGACAATGTTTGTCGATAACATGCTCTATGTACTCTTCTCTAAAGTAGCGCAAAGTGGAAAGCACCGGATTTGATGCGTTCTGTCCCAAACCACACATAGTTGTATCAGCAACCACATGTGCAAGTTCTTCTAATAAATCGAGCTGTTCAAGAGTTCCTTTTCCTTGCGAGATATCCTCGAGAATCTCGAACATGCGTTGAGTTCCCTTACGACAGGTATAACACTTTCCGCAGGATTCATCTTTCAGGAAATTCATGTAATACTTTGCAATATCGACCATGCATGAGTTTTCATCCATTACAATCATTCCGCCAGAACCCATTATCGATCCAGCTTCAGCAAGAGTATCATAGTCGATAGCGAGGTCAAATTTCTCTGCGGGAATGCAACCACCGGAAGGTCCACCTGTCTGTACTGCTTTAATAGGTGCGTTCCCCACCGAGCCACCACCGATGTCGTAGATAATCTCACGAATAGTGGTTCCCATAGGTACTTCTACCAACCCGGTATTCTTAATCTTTCCAACGAGGCTGAATATTTTTGTACCACTATTTCCAGGAACACCAACTTTTGAATATTGATCAGCGCCTTTACTTATTATCACAGGGACGTTCGAAAGAGTTTCAACGTTATTAATGCAGGTTGGACGTCCCCACAAACCTTTTTCAACCGGGAAGGGAGGTCTTTGTTTTGGCTCACCTATTTTACCTTCGATAGATGCGATCAGGGCTGTTTCTTCACCACAAACGAATGCTCCTGCCCCGCGAACAATTTCTATATCAAAATCAATATCGCTATTTAACAGGTTTTCCCCTAATATGCCCATTTCTCTCGCTTGGCGGATAGCAATTAAGGCGTGTTTGATGGCAAGCGGATACTCACCTCGAGCATATATATAACCCTTAGTTGCACCGATTGCGATTCCACCGATAATCAAGCCCTCCAGAACAGCATGCGGATTCCCCTCTAACAGACTCCTGTCCATATAAGCGCCGGGATCTCCCTCGTCAGCATTGCAGATGATGTATTTTTGCCCTTTGCCATTTTTTGCGGCACGGGCAAGCTCCCATTTCTTCCCAGTTGGAAATCCAGCTCCACCTCTTCCACGTAATCCGGAACGTTGTATCTCTTCGATTATCCATTCTGGGTTTCCTGTCATCAACGCTTTTGCTAACGCCAAGTAACCACCATGCTTGATATAATCGAATATCCTGATTGGGTCAATCAGATCATTTTTCCCGAGAATTATTCGTTTCTGCTTTTTAAAGAAAGGGATGTCGTCTTGGTTAATGTGAGATGTGTGGTGTTCAGACTCTCGATACAATAAGTCCTCTACTACCTTTCCCGATAATGTCGCCTCAATAACTCGAGGGACATCCTTCATCTCTATTTTTGTATAGAAGTGTTTACCAGGTTCGACAAGGATAAAAGGTTCCATTTCGCAGAATCCCTGGCAACCTGTAATGCGAAGAGATATCTGCTCTTGAAGATTGTGCTCTATCAGGAATCGTTTAATTATCCTTATAATGCCACTCGCTCCACTGGCTTGCCCACAGGTTCCCGCACTTACCACGAGTGTTGGTTTTGTCGTTCTGGGTGAATCAGTGATTTGTTTCTGGAAGCTTAAAAATTCTTCGACCGAAGACAGTCGATGCATATTTACTCCTTATAATTTGTTCTTTTAAAGGGAGCTTTGTTTCGAAAAATCTCACAAATCGAGTATGTGACCTTTGCATCCTTTTCGCGGGCAAACTTGTACTGTTCCCCCACCGCGGACAATCATAGGAATCATTTGAGTGCCACACTCCGTACAGTCTGCTGCACCTATAAGTTCGGTATGACAATGTGGGCAGAAAAAATTTATAACTTGATTTTCGGGGATATCATATTCCGCTTCAGATTTATAGCTGCCATATAGGCTGGACATCCTTAACCATCCGTGCTTCAGACCATACGAATGCGTGATCCAAATTGAGGGATAACCATCCATCTGGTGATCTGGTGCCATCAGGCTGTGATTACATCGTGGACAACTTACTTCAATTGGAAAGATTCTCTCATCTGTGGCTACTTCAACTTTGTCGAAACCTTCAACCGATTTCTTGAGAATATCACTTACAGTTGATGTGTTGACCTGTGAAAAATAATGACCGTCAACAACAACAACCGGTCCTAAAGCGCATGCACCCAAACAGTTAACCGTTTCAAAAGTGAATTTATCATCCTGAGTGGTTTCACCTGGTTCGATTCCGAGTTGTTTCCCGATCTCGTTGGCAACTAAAGATGCTCCACGAACGTGACAAGCAGTCCCAAGACATGCCGAAACAAGATGCTCGCCTCTTGGTTCCAAGCTGAAGGCTCGGTAGAATGTTGCGACACCATAGATATCAACAAGTGACCGATTAGTTTTTTCAGCAACTTTTTCCAGCGCTTCCCTGGGAAGATATCCGAATTTTGACTGAATTTCTTCCATGGTGCTGATCAAACCATTGTTGTTCGCTTCATTTCTATCAACGATCTCACGAATTAGCTCAGAATTCATCTCTAACTCTTATTTTTATTCCCACGGAAATGTCCACGATTTAGAAGGTTCTACTCATACTGTTCGCAATACCAGACGCCGCCTGTTTTCTTTGCATGTACGCAATCATTAGCGAGATCACAATTGATGCAAAGCCCTACATAATTTGAGCGACCATTTGTTGATGGCTTTTTCTCTGCCGGTATTGAGAACATGCTTTTTTCAGAAGAGACATGATCATCAAACTCTTCACAATACCAGATTACTAAACCATCATTTAAACGCGGTTTGCACTCTTCAAGATGATTGCACGTTGCACACAAGCCTTGAATTTCACTTGCTTCTTCCATGGAGATTTCCATGCTTTCCATGATATCTTCTCCCATAAAGTTTTTTTTATGAACTTACTTGTCACTTCATAATCATTCATCACCGCGATGCAGCAATACACTGACAATGATTCGTTACAAGAAACTTATTTTCGAACTTCAGGGACCCTGATAAAATGCTACTGTCGGAATCCACTACAGTGAATTTGTTGTAAGGAGATGTCCATGTCCAGTGAACAATTCTACTTCATAGAATTACTGTAATGGATGCCGACGGTAGCACTGAAGCGATGTAAAGCAAGGCATGTGCCAAAATTCACAATTTGGTTCTAAAACTGATTCAAAAAATATCATTATCGATATTTCTCGTTTGTAAGAATATTAATAACAAGAAAGAATATTTCTGGTCAATAATAGACTGGGATTTTGTCAACTATAAAATATTCATGACCAATAGGAGATAAATAATGGGGAGAATTGAATCAGCGGGGAGAAACTCCCCGCTGATTCATCATAAGATTTTGGGACAAACCTGTTTTCAGTTTTCGTTAGATAAACGTTTAAGTTTTTCTCGAAGTGTTTTGCGATCTATACCTAGTACCTCGGCAGCTTTTGTTTTGTTACCTCCCACACTCGTAAGAACTCTTCTGATATAATCTGTCTCAACTTCTGCGAGTGTTCGGCCTAAATTATTGCCTGGTTTTGAGGAGAAACGTAACAATGAGGGCAAATCAGCGACATCAATCAGCTCGTCGTCAGTCATAACTAAAATACGCTGTATGATATTTTCCAGTTCTCTTACATTTCCGGGCCAATCGTATTTCTTCAAAGCACGAAGCGCTTTATCTGAGAATTTAGGAGCAGGTTTTTCGAGTTCTTCTGCGAACTTAGCGGCAAAATGGTTAGTAAGGAGTAGTATATCGTCCTCTCGTTCACGCAACGGTGGAATTGAAACTGTGATAACATTCAGCCGGAAAAAAAGATCTTCACGAACTATTCCCTTTTTGACTAATCCATCCAATTCTTTATTTGTAGCTGCAATAATCTTGACGTTTACTTTATTCGGTTTATTGGCTCCTACCATGCAAACTTCTTTATCCTGGAGAACTCTCAACAATTTGACTTGTAAAGAAATACTGAGTTCACTTATCTCATCGAGAAAAATCGATCCTCCTTCTGCAGTTTGAAAGAATCCTGCCCTTGAACCTGTAGCACCTGTAAAAGCGCCCTTGACATGTCCGAATAATTCGCTTTCGAGCAAACCCTCAGGGATACCACCACAATTTACCGGCACAAATGGTCCGGATGCTCGATTGCTATGGTAATGAATGGCTCGTGCTACAAGTTCTTTGCCTGTACCGCTTTCACCGGTAATTAGCACAGTAGCAGGAGTAGAAGAAGCTCTAATTAATATCTTGTAAACCTTTGATATTGCCTCAGAAGCACCAATAATGCCATAACCAATTTTATCAGTTTCAGGCGGCAATTGATGACTGACTCTTCGCTGTTTCAATTTCTTAAAAGCTCTATTAACTGACGAAAGTAATTCTTCATCGGTGAAAGGTTTTGCAAGATATTCTTCAGCACCATTTTTTATAGCTTCTACTGCTCCCGCAACCGTAGCATAACCAGTAATCATCATTATTTCGGTATCTTTGAGATTTTCCCGGACGTGTTTGATTAGATCCAGACCGCTTATGCCCGGCATTTTATAGTCAGTGATCACGAGATCAATATGAGTTCCATTGAGTATTTCGATTGCTTCATCTACAGCAGATGCCGTAAATACTTTATAATTCTGTGCAATTAAGTTGCGTTCGAGCACTTCAACTATATTAGGAGCATCATCAACAACAAGAATGACTTTTTCAGCTTTCGAGGGCGTCATGTTAAAATACCTTCCTTGTGAACAGCAATCCCAGATATGGGTAATCGAACATTGAAACATGTTCCTTTTCCAATGTGACTTCTTACTTCAATCGAACCACCGTGTGCAGTAATTATTCCGTGTACAACCGAAAGTCCAAGTCCTGTACCTTGATTCACATCTTTTGTTGTGTAGAACGGGTTGAAGATTTGTTGTTTAGTTTCAGCATTCATTCCAATACCTGAATCATCAATTGAAAGCGTGACCTCTTTATCATCGTCATCAGTACTGATAGAAAGTACTCCACCATCTGGCATTGCTTGGATTGCATTAACCATAAGATTTACCAACAATTGATTCATCTGTACAGGATCAGCAATAATATGTGAAAGAGTGCCTTTCAAATTCAATTCAAGATTTACCCTGTTTTTACTTATTCTCGCTTGAAGAAACGATGAGGTTTCACTTACTATATCATTGAGATTGACTTTAGTTTTAGAAGTCGGCATCTGACGTGCAAATATTAAAAGTTTCCTGACAATCTCTCTTGCAAGGAGTGAAGAACTCTCGATTTTGTTCAAATCATTCTTGATCTGTTCGGGAATAGAGGGATTCTTTCTTGCTAATTGCGCAAAACCAAGAATACTGCCAAGTGGTTCATTGATCTCATGAGCAACGCCTGCAGCAAATTTGCCGATTGTTGCTAAACGGTCAGCATGGCGCAATTGATTTTGTAACAGCATTGTTTCATGTTCCCCTTCCTCACGAGCAATTATAGCTCCGACTTGCCTGGCAACTTCTTTAATAAGACTGACTTCTTCATTCAGAAACGCTCCCTCTGCAAGCTCTAGTTTGCCAACTATATAAGATAATTCTACAATACCTCTCTTTTTCCCATTTACTAAAATATCTGCATTTTGCCGATAACGACCACCGCGGTAGCCTGGTGTAAGATAGGTTTGACCATCTATGTCAATACGTGCAACAGCGATATCCGGATGCTGCCAGGATGCAGGGAGCAGATTAACAATACTCTGTAATTTATCCTCAAGGCGGGATTCTTGTTTTTCAGCAATTTGTGCAATTCCGTACAAACAAGTCAGTTCTTTCACCCGTTCACGTAATGCTGCCTGAGCACGACGGTCCGCCGTCGCTAAACCAAGAGTCTGAGCGACACCTTCGTATAATTTGATCTCATGTGAAATGAAATGATCCTTTTTCATATTTTTAAGTAAAAAGAGTCCAAAATTATCATTACTAATTGTAAATGGAATAAGAGCAAATGCCCTGCAAACCTTACCTGGACTCAGTTCAACGAATGTAATATTCTCCTGTTCGTCAGAAAGAAAACGCGGGATGTGTTGAGCATTATTTGTCCAGAAACTGCCATTTTTCGAAAAATAAGATTTACTAGTGTCAATTTTCCCGGATAATATCATACTACACAATCTCTCGAAGGGAGTATCTTCAGGTAAGCTTAAAGAAGTTGTAGTGTCACTCGAATCAGGTAGAAGTGTAAAATTGAAAGAAGAGTTGTTGTCTCGTGATATCTGCCATAGAAAGGAAATGTCACCATCATGCATTCTAATTTCAAATGCATCGCATCCTGAAAAATCCAACAACATGTTAGAAATTTCCTTCAGAAAAACAATCCTTTGTGCTCCATGGTTAGCATAACTCAAAATTCGGCGGGAAAGATTCAAAAAACTCTCTGTTCTACTCGTCTGATCAACTGATAGAGATTGTTTTGTTTTAATCGTACTCATCCTGATCTTTCCGATAAATATTGATAGTTTATTATAAATAGGTAAATCTATGGCTCAGTATTACACGCCATCAAAGTTTTTGGACAATTTCAAAAGTGTGATTCTATTACTCACAGTGTAATTAATTCTCTTGCCTGAATACAAGTTTTGTTGAGTTCTTTTTCTATAGGTTTTCTGTTTACTGTCCTCCCTTTTGGATAATATTTCCCTCCATTTTCAGTGGTACATTTCTGCCGGTGTAACGTTTTTCAGTGATTAATGCACACGCTGGAGGTTGTAATAGTCCACAAAGTTACTGATTTCCCGCTCCATGTCCTCAGGATATCAGTAGTTTTGAAGCTTGATCACTTAATCGCATCTTCAGAATCTTAAATTTAATGGGAAAGCTGGCGGAGATCAGAGAATCACAGTATTCAAATATAGTCAAGTAAACCTTTCAAAGCTTACCTGACGGAGGTAAGCATTTTCACCTCTGATAGTTTATCTCTCGGACAATTGTCAAGAATAAAGACACTTTATGAATCAGAAATGGATTCAGTACTTTTTGAGCAAATAGAGGCGAAATCCCCAGATCTTCTTGAAAAGTCCGAGGATTATAAAAAGATAATGAAAAAAACATTGATTGATGAAAGTAATGAAATTCTGCAAATATTGCGTGTGTGCATATAGGTACTACTATCAGAGACCCGCCCCCCTCTGTGAGTCAAAGAGACAGAGATTGACGCCTATACAATCATATTGTAATTTTCGCAATATCTACAATAACCAATTATTACAGTAAGTCAAGTCTTGATACTGGTAAATATTCCAGTGTGAAATACTATGAAATATCACTACATGTTAATTCAATTCGTAGAGAGAGGCTGATATATACCTATACAGCGCATTAGAACACCCCCCGGTTGGACTTACCCCCCCCTGAACGGAAATATCTCGTGCTACATGATAGGTGCTACTTTTCGCTTCGCATACCCCCTTCGACCCACGGATAGTTGGATTAAGCGAATTGACACAATCTAGTGAAGGTTAATCAACTCGAATCCTTTCACTCTGATCATAGTGCTAAAAGATATCAGCCTCGAATTACTATAGATGTTTTAAAAAGGTGAGTTCAAAGTGGAAAGCCAAAGCTGGTCAGAGTACAAATTGACTCTCGGGCTCCTCATAAAAAATGAAGGAGAAACGAGACCAGATTGCACCATTATTGCACCATTGCCAATAATGCGCCATCCAAATCAATGCCTATCTATCTGTTATTATTAGAGCCACCTGCCGGAATTGAACCGGCGACCTGCGCATTACGAATGCGCTGCTCTACCAACTGAGCTAAGGTGGCTTTTATTTGTAAATAATAAAAATAATATTTTGATTCAGTGCTTGTAATACAATTTAGTTAAAGATATTTCCACTGTTTCCGTCACGAAGCACGAACTTGAAAACTTGAATATTACGCCCTGTTCAATACTTCGTTCCAATGACTGCGCCCTGTCATTCACATCTTCTTAAATAAATCCTCAGGATGCCAAATATACGTCCGTTATTTATATTAACCCAATATTCTCGGTATGGTTTCCCTTGACTCCGGGAAGACTCAAAAACGGGTTGTGCTTGATTTGGCGACTTATTCATTGATGGTATCAGCAGCTACGGGGAGCTGTATTTAGTTCAATGTGTTCATACCTATTTGACGGAGAATTTAAACTGTGAGATATTAACAGGAGTAGCTTCTTAAAGAAATTTTAACCAATATTGATTGCAATAGTATCGTATTAGTTTACAATTATTTGCCTGGTGTTTCGAAAGCCATATTAAAACAAGAACCTTCTCTTTCCGTGCTTTCAACCCATATTTTGCCATTCTGAGCTTCTACCGCCAGTTTACAGAAAGCCAAGCCAAGCCCTACCCCGTATTTCTTTCCTTTGGATCTTGCTTCGATCTGAAAAAATTTATCAAAAACTTTGTCTATATATTCTTCAGGAATTCCAGGTCCATTATCCTTGATTGTAAGAATAACACTGTTGTCATCCTCAATTACAGAACCTGTCACAGATGTATTCGCACCAGTATGCTTGAGGGCATTAGTGATTAGATTATCTAAAACTCGGGACAATAGAGTTTTGTCTGCATTCAGGAATATTTTTTTCTCCTCTGATACAAAAGAAAGCTGAATTCCTCTATCTTTCGCAGGAGGAGTAAACCGTTCAATTTGTTCCCAGAATAGTGGAACGACATCAAATTTCCCCATGGAAACCGACATTTCACCGTTTTCCAGCTTGGATACGTCCAAAATCCCTTTTACAAGCGAACTCATTTCTACTATCGATTTTTCGATCTTTGAATAGTATTTCTGTAGCAATAATTGATCAATTTCTTCATTATCAACTTCATATTGTAATAAATTTGTAAAACCCATCATAACTGTCAAAGGAGCATTCAAATCATGGACTATCATATGCGATAGAGCATCACGTGCATTTTCCGCTCTTTGCAGGCTTTCGAAACTCTCTTTCAGTTCCTTATGTAGTAGTTGCTCACTGTCACGGAGACGTTTTTTTTCGAGAGATCCGACAATTCGAGCTTTCAAGAGTGTAGAATTGAATGGCTTTGTCATATAATCATCAGCGCCCTTTTCAATGCATCTTGCAGCGCTCTCAATGTCATCAATTGCAGTGATCATGATGACCGGGGTGTGACGCAAAGTCTCGCTGGATTTCATTCTATCCAAAACGCCATAACCGTCAAGTTCAGGCATTAATATATCTAATAGAACAATATCTGGAATCTGTGTTTCCATTAATTTTAATGCAACCGCTCCATTTATTGCCAATAATGGTTTATATCCCAGTGCAACAACTAAATCATTAAGCAAAATACGATTCAGTTCATTATCATCGACTATAAGTATTAGTGGTTTTTTTTGCATAATCTTACTCTCAAGCTAATTTTGAGTTAATTTTTGCGATAACGCTTGTCTCCAAATAATCCAGATCTATTGGTTTCAATATGAAATCATCTGCACCCAGATCAAGTGCATGACGTCCAATTTCCTCATCGCGCAGACTTGTAATCATTATCACGCCCACATCTTGATCAAATTCACGAATCCGTCTTAACACTTCCACGCCACCCATATCGGGTAAAAAGATATCAAGTAAAATGATGTCGGGATGGTGCAATTTAATTTGTCTGAGAGCGCCCTCACCATCTGCCGATTCGATAATTTGATAACCCTTACTTTCTAAAAAGTAAGAAAGAAACTCACGAATTTCCGGTTCGTCATCAACAATTAGGATTCTTGTTTTGTGCAAATTAGATTCAGGCTCATTAAATAATTCTTCCTCTGGGGTTGAATCTTTTTTGTCCATAATTGATCTCGTTAATTTGTCATGAAAATGAAATATTCTATGACTCAGATAGCGTCCAATACTTCAATATAAATTAAATTTCAACAGTTAGGCTAAGAACACATCAAATGGTTCGATTACACCTAAAGTTTTTGACATCATTATCAGCCTTTCAATCATTACCTGGCTGATTACCGTTCCCCTCGATACCAGCAGCATTTTTGTGTTTTTGGCACGAACATGTTCATCCAGTATCATTCCTGGTTTTAATTCATTGATGTTCAGCGGAACAGCCTGCACTTTGATTTCATTCAATAGTTGCGATGCGAGAGCTTCTACTACATTTGGATTACAGTATGAAGAATTCTGACCAAGAATTTCTAAAGCTTTTCTATCTGGTTCTCCATTCATGACTAAATTATCATATTCTAATGTAACCCTTAAGATATCGCCACCTAAGTTTATATTCTTTGATTTCTTTGAAGCATCATCTGGATCATTGTCAAATCCATATAACCGTTGTTGTTCTCCAATCATTGCGGCAATCATTTCAAGCCTGGGAATTTTCTCCAGAATTTTTTTACTCAATGAAGGTAAAGATTTAAAAAGTTTTAATTCGCCCTTACTCAATTCCATGGCATCAGTTTCGTAACTTTTTTCCAATATTTCATCAGGCAGAGTAATAGATCCCAACTGGGATAGAAGAGCCGCTACCTCAAATGACCACTGATCTTTAAGTTTCATCGATTTTACAATTAATCTCACATATTTCTGGATTCGTAAGCTGCGACTGAATGCCTTTGGATTTGATAAGCTTAAAATTTCAACTAATACCTCAATACTTCCCTTTAAAGTTTTTTCAAGTAGATCTTTTTCTGCATCCCACAATCGTTTTTTCTCGAGACTGCCATTGATTCGTGCTTTAAGTAAAGAGGAATTAAATGGTTTTACGATATAGTCCTCAGCTCCCATCTCAAGGCAGCTTATAATGCTTTCAGTTTCATCGACCGCGGTTATCATGATGACTGGGATATAATTTAAGTCTTCATCTGCTTTTATATTCTCCAGTACCTCATAACCATCCATTTCAGGCATCAGGATATCAAGCAGAACTAAATCCGGGGGTTGAAACTTTATTAGTGAATATGCATCCATACCATTAACCGCAAGTGTGGTTTTATGGCCCAATGCCTGGATCATATCTTGAAGGACAATCCGATTGTCCTCGATGTCGTCAACAATCAGAATTGATGCTGATGATTCTTTTTTTATTTTCAAACCTGATACTCCTTATCAAAGACATAAGGCAAAATATCACCTCATCGCTCTTTAATCCAAATACTTTTTCAGCAATGCAAATAGCTCTCTGGATTGAACTGGTTTTGCCATGTGTTCATTACATCCCGCGTCCAAATGTCTTTGCTCTGATCCGGCAGCAGTGCTCGCAGTTAGTGCAATAATTGGTGTATTTTTGAATTCGGATAGTTTCCTTAGCTTCCGTGTCGCCTCTACTCCATCCATAATCGGCATCTTAATATCCATCAGAATTAGATCAGGTTTGTTAACCTCGGCGGTACTTATACCCTCTTTTCCATTCACAGCAACAAATACTTCATATCCCATCACACAAATCATATCAACCATCAGCGAAAGATTAGTCTCATTGTCGTCAACGACTAATATCTTATGATTACTCAGAGATCGTTCAGGTTTTTCCTCTGCTATGATATGGGAAGGTTCCTCACTAGCTTCCAACAACGGCAAAGTAAACCAAAATGTACTTCCTTGTCCAAGTTCACTTTCCGCACCAATTTCTCCCCCATGCAGCTCTGCCAACCGCTTCGCTAATGCCAAGCCAATTCCGGTGCCGCCTAACTGTTCGTCACGAACGCGATCTGCCTGGTGAAATTCCAGGAATACTTTTTCGATCTCCGATGCTTCAATCCCTACTCCCGTATCGCTGACTTCAAACTTTGCCATGTTTTCATCGGTCTTTAATACTCTAATCTCAATATGACCTGATTCAGGAGTAAATTTCGCTGCATTTGTCAAAAGATTAAGTAGAATCTGTTTTGATCTGCGCATATCTGCATTAAGCAATAACTGTTCTGAACTGATATGGGTCTTAACGTTTAATTTTTTGTTTTTGAAAGTCATTTTCAACATGGCTAATGATGTGTCAATGATTTCAGATGGATTTAATCTCATCAAATCCAAAGTGATTGCGCCCGCGTCGATTTTGGATATGTCAAGCAGGTCATTTATCAACTCCAGCAAATGTTTTCCACTCTGATCGATCTTGCTTACATAGCTCGATTGCTTTTCATTAAGTGGTCCATAATACTGTTGATCAAGCAAATCGCTGAATCCCAGGATTGCATTCAAAGGTGTTCGCAATTCATGGCTCATTGATGAAAGGAACTGTGTTTTATGAAGGTCCGCTTCTTGAAGTTGAGAATTTACTTTCCGGATTTGCTCAAGTGTTTCATTCAATTCCTTAGTTCTCTTAGCTACAGCAATTTCAAGATTATCGCGTTCGTATTTTAACGCTGTCTCCATCTCCTTGCGTTTTGAAATATCCCGCAATATTCCCTGGACAGCCACACCATCTCGAAACCTTATTCTCTTAACCGATGCTTCAACATGTATTACATTACCGTCTTTTCCAATTGCGGAGAACTCATATTGATCAGGAGCTTCCAAACCCTCACTCTGCATCTTTGCACGTTCCTCAATCAACTCTCTGCTTTCAGGTGCTATCAACTGAATAAAGCTAAATTCCGGTGAAGACACCTCTTCCATTGTAATTCCGAACATCGTGGAAAAATGAGGATTGATTAATTGAAATTTGTCTTCATACAGTAGGTATATAGCGTCGTTCGACTGCTCGATTATACTGCGGAATTTTTCCTCAGACTCGAAAAGTGTCTTATCCATCTCCATTCGCTCAATTGCCTTGCTCAACATTGAAGCTATGCTGTCGATTAAGTCACGTTCCTCTTTTTGGAAAGGACCTTCATACATTTCGGGACGCTTTTCCTTGTATTGGATTTCGACAAATCCTCGATGTTTCCCATCGACTAAAATATCGCTACTGAGGCTCCATCTTGCTTCAGTAGATGTCTCGGAGAGGTATTCATCTCCATCGAACCGGATTTTTCCCTGGGCAATCTCTGGATACATCACGCCAGATGGTAGCAGCATAACAGCCTCACCCAAAACCTCGGAAATCAAGCCATATTTCTGCATTATCTCAGCAATCCTGAATATGCAGCTCAGCTCTTTAACTCGCTCGCTCAAGTCTTCAAACAGCTTCTCACGCTCCGCTTCAGCTTTCTTTCTAAAGGAAATGTCTCTTGCAATACCCAATACGAAGTCCTGATCATCAATGTTAAACGGGTGTGTTATTACCTCCACATCAATCCTTGCTTTATCCTTACGGACGAAACTATACTCGCTAGGTTTCGTTGATATTCCTTTCCTATTTTCTTCCAATAGCGAAACAGCTTTCTCGGCTTCTCCCTCGCTTATTATCCCATATTCGAGAAATGTTCTCCCGATGAGTTCTTCTTTTGAATATCCCAGCAATTTCTCCACAGCTTCGTTTCCATCACTTATTTTACCTTCATAGTCATATAAATAATAGGCATCCGGAGCAGATTCGAACAATGTTTGGAACCTATGTTCGCTCTTTCTGAGTTTCTCCTCAAAATGTTTGCGCTCTGTGACATCTCTTGCTATCAATTGAAAACCAACAACTTGGTCGTCTTCAAGCATAATAGTAGCTGATTGAGCAAACCATCTTATTTCACCTGACTTTGTTCTATATGGATATTCAATAAAGCTTGTCCTGTCTTTTTTTAGGAATTGCCTCAGATAGTGTGACTTTACTCGTGCTCGATGTTCCACTTCGATCAAATCCAAGTAATTCATATTGAGAACTTCTTCCGAACTATAACCCGCTTCCAATATACCAGCATTATTAATAAAGTTGAAATTCCCTTCTATGTCAATTGTCATAATAATTTCTGATGCATTTTCAACTACTTCTCGATGCCTTCGTTCGGATTCTTTAAGTAGATCATTTGCTTGCTTACGCTCGGTGATGTCATGGAAATTGAGCAGCAAACCTTTGATCTCGGGCTCTTTGATACGGTTAATGGCAGTAAGTTCTATCCATTTATACTTACCATCTTTACATTTATATCTGAATTCAACTGTCGAAGCACTTTCACTTCCAAGCACATTTATTAATTCTTTCTCAATCCTTTCAATATCTTCTGGATGCACCATTTCCAAGCCGTTTCTACCAACAATATCCTCCGGCTTCCATCCAAACCATCTCTCAATATTCGGGCTTTGATATTTTGTTGTACCATCAGCCTCCATAATGACAATAACATCATTGTTATTTGTAATCATAGCGGCATATCTCGCGTGACTCTTCCGCAGTGTTTCTTCAGCAATCTTGCTCTTGGTGATATCGATAACGGTTCCATGAATCTCCGGTTGAGTACCCTTTTCTTCAACCAAAGAGACATTCTGGAGAAACCAGACCGGCTCACCGGATTTGTTTTTAACTTGAATTTCTAAGTTTGTAAGCTCCTTTTCTTCTTTTAGCCTGGCTATAAACGCTTCACGATCAGACATGTCGAAATACAGTTGATCTGCCTGAATTGACATGATATCTTCCTTTGATTCATATCCAAGCATTCTGGCATTGGCATCGTTAATATCAATAAAGTGACCATCGAGAGTAGTCTGATAAACTCCTGCGAGGTTATTCTCGAATAGCCTGCGGAATCGTTTTTCTGAGAGTCTTAATTCTTCCTCAGCAATTTTTCGCTCGTCGATTTCCATACTAAGATCCTCTGCCAGGCTAAGTGTAGTAACATGACTGGTTTTTAGATCATCAAAAATCTTTTTCCGATCCTCTTCCGCCTGCTTGTGTTCAGTGAAGTCTCTGACTGTAGCCTGCAAAACCTCATTTCCCTTAATTATGGTTTTAGTCAATAATACTGTTGCAGGAAACTCCTCTCCATTTAACCTCTTATGCGTCCACTCGAAGAAGTTTGATCCTTCCTTCATTGCCTTCATTATCATGTCTTTTGCATTTTCATTAGATAATTTGCCATCTGGTTGATATTCCGGCGAAAATTCCCACTGGGCTCTGGAAGTAAAATCTTCTTCATCTTTTGCGGCAAACATGGTAATAGTTGCCTCGTTTCCCGCAGTAAAATTCCAGGAAGGAGGCTCTAATATCATGATAGCATCTCGGGTTGAATCATAAAGAGCCTTGAATTTTTCTTCACTCGCGCGTAGCGACTCTTCTGCCTGTATGCGCTCAGTGATATCGATATCAGCTCCACGGTATCCCACCAATTCGCCATTTTTATCAACAATTGGTACACCGTTGGTCTCGAAGACAACTAATCTTCCATCACGATGCAAATTGGTATTCTTCAGCCGGAAAATAGTCTGTTTCTTTTCAAATGAAGCAAAGGCACGCTTTTTTACGTCTTCTTTTGTTTCAGGATCGAAAAAATCGAAAAAATACTTCTTTCCAATTACCTCTGATGGTTTCCAGCCGAGAATCTGCTCGATAACCGGGCTGGAGTAGGTATATAAACCATTCTTGTCAATTTCCCAAATCCACTCCAAAGCACTTTCAGTAATTTGATTAAAACGTTCTTCACTT
>Ga0208648_1001166_pt1 | contig 22608 bp, 12 predicted proteins | sample AntAceMetag02UKL_FD_184772 | JGI IMG/M metagenome (GOLD analysis project Ga0208648, IMG submission 184772) | Saline lake microbial communities from Ace Lake, Antarctica - Antarctic Ace Lake Metagenome 02UKL (SPAdes) (version 2) | ecosystem: Environmental > Aquatic > Non-marine Saline and...
CCTATGGCTGCCTTCAGACCCTGCCGTTGCCAGCAACGCCCTTGCCAATCGGTTTTACTTCCCCCAGATCGGGGTGTATTAACAAAATCAGGCGTCCACTCCATGCTGGGCACACATAAAACCCGGTCTGCTGTCAGACCGGGAATAATATCAGAATTGTATTTTCAATTTTTTATTTTATAAGGAGTGCTTTGGCTATCTGATTGCCTTCATGCGTCTGCAGCCTGATAAAATATAAGCCTGTTGGATTCTGGTCAGCCGACCAGATGGAATTATAAATTCCCGATGTGGAAACTCCCTCTTCCAACAGTGAAACCCTCTGACCCAGCAAATTAAGCACCTCGAGAGTATAACGTCCCTTTGCCGGGAGTGAGTACTTAATATTCACCGTAGAATTAAATGGGTTTGGATAAACATTGATCCCAAAGGATGATGGCAGCAGCTCGCTCCCATTATCATCTTTGGAACTGTAGTCCGGGTCAATCCACATCATTTGATCAACAAGTACCAAGTGTGCCGGTTGATAATTCCCCCCCTGCTGAACTGTTACAGCTTCAAGCGGGAATCCGAGATATACAGTCTTATATGTATCCGTTTCATGTACTACACCTGCCAGATCATCAACATTAAGATAAGTATATAACCCTATCCCACCATTTACAGCAGTCATTGAACTTGGCGATTCATAATTTCCTGCACCACCATACCCGTCAAATGCAATCAGTGCATCGGGCAGAATACCTCCCTCAATGCCTTGTGCGCCATTTTTGGCTGGAGCAGGAACATTATCGTTAAGATGATCTGCGCCAAAGTAGGTGTTGAACCAATCTTCATTACCAACAAAATCACCGGCGTATTGGCTCGAAAGTATCATGTTTCCGCCAGCATCAAGGTATGATGTTATAGCGTCAGCTTCATCATCGGTTATTACTTCTTCGGCAGTATTGGATGTCCCTGTTGCCCATATTACTGTAGAGTAATTTCCAAGTAATGCGTTATCAATATCCAATGAATTTGATACGTCCGGTATAAAACCTGCGCTATTGCAGATATTCAGCCACATTGTAACATTATTTTCGCCAATGCCATAATCATTTACGAAAAGGATATCGGGAACACCAACCATAGTTATAAATTCATAAGAACGTTCAAAATCAGTCGCAGTAACATCAAGGTAAAATGTTACTTTTCGTGGACTGAAGTTCTCGGGAACAGATATTGTAAAAACATCATTCGTATTCTCACCATGACTACCTGATTCGATTGTTCCCCAGTTTCCGGTGTCATCTGAAATTGTCAACCTATGATCATCACAGCTCAATGTAGCCTGAACATTTCTGCAATCGGAATATGGCGCCACAGCTTGCAGGTCAATTAACATGTTTACCGTCTCGCCAGCATCCGCTCGTCCATTCGGGTGTGCCTGATCAACATCATCCCAGCGATGAGCTGTATATGCAATCACGGACCACGGATCCGAGAGCTGACCTGCTTTGCATGCTTGAATAACTTCCCGGTTTGCATCATTCTGAATGAATGCGATAATAGATACATTATTTTCTGATATGGGAGAACCATCGAGATTCAGGGGCCAGTCAAAATAAGACTCTATTTCAGTGGTTTCATTTGTACCAATTGAAAATGCAAGCCCGTAGGATGTAGGGGCAAGGTCAACCATATCATGCCACCATTGGCTCTGACCTGCACTCCCGGTATATCCGTTATAAGAATTTGTTACCAATGCAAGACGCAGTTTGTAGTTTCCTGAAACAGCCGTATTTCCGCTACTAACAGTAGTCGTGACAAAAATGCCATAATTGTGTGCAAATCCCTCGATACTCATCTCAACCGGACTGTCAATAACTCGCCGCTCGTTAAAAGCATTCTGGATATTTGCAGTTGTGCCGGGATGAAAACCGAGTACACCATCCGCTCTGCAATGTGGAATTCCGGAGACACCGTAATAGGTTGCGCGATCATTATGCTCTGTGGGGTTGATATCGTACCAGGGATCTGTTGACCGGTGGTAAATGATTGCAATGGCTCTGTCTCCACGCGTTGAATAAAAATTATGGAACACCTGCGCCGCAGGTGCACAATATTGTCACCATTGTGCCGTAAATTCTTCAAATAATACCGCTCTTGTAAATCCAAACAGGGAGCTGGCTAATAAAAACAGTAATGCTGCTATGATCAAAAAGCGCTTCAACATCGCTTTCTCCTTTTTAAAAGTCTATTTTTGTATAGTTAAAAAGTAATATAAGAGATGTTAATATACAAGTTCATTTTATAGCAATTCCAATCGATACAGTTCGGACGGGCTGTTCGACCTCAGGTACGTTACGTCAGGGAAGTTGTGAATATCAAGCCTGCATATAATTTAGCGTTGTAGAAATAATTCCCGGACGCAAGCCGTCCGGGCTACATTTCTCATTAAGAGTAGCTTAGAATTAGAAGCGATATCCGAGGTTTGCAATGAAGCGGTTTGTTTCAGGAATGCTTTGAGATTTTGGTTTATAAGCGTACCAGATTTCCATAGGACCGAGGAAAGTATCAAGTGCGAACCCAGCGGAATATGAATGAATCAAATCTTCTGTTTTAGGTCGCCAGCTCTCAGCATCACTGAAAGCGGCAAGATCATAGCGCCCGATAAGATATGCTTCTGCTACATACCGGCTGATCAAATCATATCTCCACTCAAAAGTACCGGTCATTCTTCTCAACGCCATAAAACGATCAGGTGGAAAAGAGGGGAAATTATTGATACCACCTAACCTGAAACGGTGGCTCGCCGGTGTAGTCAGATCGGCAACTCCACTCTTCCAGGCAATTCTTGCAACATTTCTCGGTAACACCGTTTGGACTAATTCAGCTTCAAATTCTACGGTATTGAATGCTCTATCGCTTAACAGGTAATCAATATAACTTTCATAACGAATTCCAATCCGGGTTCCTGAATTGGGAAACGGTTTTTTGTCTTCAGTATCCAGCATTGCCTCAAGCACTGTCGCATTAAGATTCATCGAGTTCCAGACTTCTGAGATGTGATGCTTAACCCATTCCGATTTTATTCCCGCACTGAGTTCACCCCAGGTATAGATATTGAATAGTGTTATTAATTCTGCATTTACATTATATACATCAGCAACTCTTTGAATATTTCCATCAGACTCAGACTGGAATATATCCTGCTCCCTTTCCTGATAGGCTCCCTTAATCCTCCAGCCAAGGTATGTACTGGCAAGGCGGTCAGCTCTCAATTTTATGTCGTATTCCTTATCCCTGATACCGTATTTGCCTCGAAGAGTAAGCTCCTCGCCTTCACGTAACAGTCCACTTTTTATAGTTAACTCAGCGAAATACCGTGCCTGCCTTTCAGAATCGAATCCCATTCCCACACCTAACATCGGGAAAGGAGCTTCCTCCAGCAGAAGTGTTAAAATCACTCCATCATCTGGATGTTGTTTGAGATATGAATACACTACAGTGTACCTGCCGGTTGCATGAAGCTGTGTAATTGTTTTCAGAAGTTCCTTATTGTTGAACGGCTGCCCCATTTTGACACGCACCTCACGCATCACCATCCCCTGTCGCAACACTGGAACACCTTCAATCCTTATTTCCCTGACCACACCTGGATCTATCGCAATAAGAAGAGTGCTGTCCTCGATGGTAACCGTATTTATTTTCGCTGCTCCATAGCCAATTTCATGCAAGTGACGAAGAAGTTTGCCCAGACCCCTATTTATTTCACGATTGCTCCATTTCCCTTGCTTTAATCCTGTAATTATTGAAATCTCTTCACGGCGCGTAACAGGAAGCGCTCCTATCACGATGTTATTTATCCAATGAGTACGATCAGGAACAGGAGATATCTCGCCAATAATCGTTCGTATTTTCGGCAATGCTATTTCAGCCGCATCTCTTCCTGCCTGGATAATTGCCTTTGTATTGTCAAAATCAGTTTGTGCTATTTCATCCAAATTTGGCGAGACAACAAGGTCAGCCATAGCCCTGGAAATCGAATCATTGGACATCGTCATCAATGTTGTAACCTGGTTTGCGATTTCCCAGGGGCTGTCGGGATCTAAGTCCGGAACTCTCGGACTGGAACAATCAAATGCGACAACTATATCTGCCCCGGCATCCTGTGCTGCTCTAACCGGGATGTTTTCAATAGCACCGCCATCTACCAGCAATTTCCCATCATACCTCAAAGGTCGAAAAACTATAGGTATTGCCATTGTTGCACGGATAGAAAGAGGAAGATCGCCATCACGCATCACTACTTTTTGAGCTGTTAAAAGATCTGTTGCAACTAATCCTACCGGAACTGTGATATCATCAAACGAGCCGAAAACCGCGCCGGAAGGCGATCTCAGGATTAATTCCAAAACCCTCAAAAATAAAGTTTCTCCTGTCACGAAAGCGTCAGGTATATAAGGACTTAAACCTTTGAAGCGTATCGTGAGCAATTCCTGGTTCGCATTCTCCTTTTGTGCCAGAAAAAGATTTCTACGCCGTGGAGAATCGGAGAAAAGATCTCCCCAGTCCACATTCTCTGTAATATTCTCCAGTTCCTCCGGACTATATCCTACTCCATATAATCCAGCAATTACTGCTCCCATAGAACTGCCAATGACAAGATCAACCGGGATATTTTCCTCTTCGAAAACTTGCAGCATCCCAATCGCCGCCAATCCGCGTGCTCCACCACCTGATAATGCCAGACCAACGCAAGGTCTTTCATATTCAAATACTGGCATAAAACCACTGGACGTATGAGCTGGTACTGGGGTTTGAGAGGATATATTTATTGCCGATGAAGGTAATTCATCCAACAATTCTATGTTGCTGACATCAGGAGAGGGGACTTTGTTCTGCAATTCTTTATCTACAAGATCCCTTGCATTGGAAGATATGCTTATATTCAAAAATAATATTGTAATAAGAATATATAATATTCTTGAAGGAAACATTAAGATTCATCCTGAAAAATCATGAAGCAAGCCAAGCATTGGTATCAACTGTTAATAATGATGTTCTATAATATCAAGGTTCTCAAACACATGAAAATCAGCAATTGAAAAACAACTCACTAACTTATTCTTTTTCAGCTGCCCAGTTTAAAACGATTTCATATGTAAATTCTATTCCATCTTTGAGTGATTCAAGCCGAATTCTTTCATCAACTCCATGTATAGTGGAACTCTCTTTCGCGGTCAACGGAAATGGCATTAAACCATATGTTAATATTCCAGCTTTACGGAGTTTTGATGCATCCGAAGTACCGGGAGAAAGATATGGTGCAATAACCGCTTCAGACCACAGTTTTTGGGCAGTTTCTGAAATACTTTCGTAAAAGGGTGTTTCAAAAGAAACTATGCTGGCGTTATTTATTGAGCCTGTCCTGTGGCGTACTGTGATTCCGTCCAAGCCAGTAACTTCATTTAATTCTCTTGTCACAACATCGAGATCTTCACCGGGGAGCAGACGCAGATTTAGATTCGCCTCAGCAAAATCCGGGATGACATTTGTTTTAATACCACCTTTAATTAAAGTAACAGAGGCGATACTCCTGATTATCGCTTCATATCTTGGATTACCCGATTTCAGTTTTTTCTGAAAGGGTTGAATAATATCCAAAAACCGTTCAGAGACAGGATTCATTCTGGTTTCAAATTGGTACTGCTGAATATTCAATAACGCTTTGTTTAACCGCTCGATGGCGTTTCTACTGCTTCGAACTGCAGAGTGTCCAGTTTCACCTATGGCTGTGATTTTTAAATTGTGCGCTGATTTTTCACCAGCCTGCAACCATACGCTCCAGACGCTATCGGCTCTTTCCCAAACCCTGCCGCCTTCGCCCAGTGCAACCTCTGCATCTATTAACTCCCGGTGATTCTCAAGAAGCCATTTCATTCCCGGTCCACCACCAGTTTCTTCTGCTGCTGCTACGAGTACGATAACATCTCTGTCAAGTATGACGTTGTTTCGTTTTAGAAGTATTAATGCGCTTATGTGACTGACAGCCAGACCTTTTGCATCAATCGCCCCTCTACCATACAACGTGCCATTTCTTACTTCGCCGGAAAAAGGAGGTACTGTCCATACACCCCAACCCGGATCAGCCGGTACAACATCGCTATGGCTGTACAGGAGGATTGGATCAGCTTTCCCAGTACCATGATATCGTGCAATTAGATTATCGCGCCCCTCTACTTTCGCAAGGCTGATGTTCTGTATTCCTTCACGATCAAGTACTTCGGAAAGGTAGTCGGCAACAAGAGATTCATTTCCAGGCGGATTGGTTGAGTCAAGCCGAATGATATCTGAGAGGATTCTTGCTGCTTCACGTCCTGCTTTATCAAAATCGGGTCTATCAACTGAAGGTTTTCCTACAGATGTTGAATAGAGTAGTAAAAGTAATAATAACTCTAAAATAAATTTCAAGAAAACATGAATTTTCAATTTGGAAGTTGGTTCTAAGATTTTATTCATCCCACGCAACTCGGAATCCAAGATCATACGCTTTGAATTCGGGTTCTAAGTAGTTTCGATTTGAACATCGACATTCGAGCAGGGTTTCAAGAAAGCTTCCACCACGAATAGACCTGATTAAATAGTCTATAGGAAGTTCAGGACCAGTTGGATTGTCAGTCACAACCGGTGGAGTGCTGTAATAGTAATGGTAGTACCAATCATGGCACCATTCCCATACCGAGCCTGCCATATCCTGCACACCGTACGGAGAGTCGCCTCGTGGATATGTGCCAACATTTAATGTGTTTTCATCCGGGTAACGCCCGAGATCTGCCTTCGAGCCGTCTGCATCATTTCCCCAGGGATAAATTATTCCATATATACCCCTGGCTGCTTTTTCCCATTCCGCCTCTGTTGGTAATCTTCCTCCTGCCCATACAGCGAAAGCAGCAGCATTTTCGTAGTCAACCCAGACAACCGGATGGTTTTCCATGTTCCGTATAGCAATATATCTGCTGGATTCGATTCCAATTTTCATTCTACCATCATAGTGAATTTCATTGCCATCATTAAGAAATTCTGCATATTGGCTGTTTGTTACTTCAGTTTTTGATATAAAGAACTTGTCAATTTGAATTAAGGCTGAGGGAGCTTCATCCGGGAAATTTTGGATGTCATCATACCTACGGATGAATGGACCCTCTTCGATTTCAATTTTTTCGATTTGTATTGTTCGACCTGAAGTATCAGGTGGAGTGTTGGTACTATCCGGTTCCGACAGCCCACCTCCCCCTCCATGCCCGCATCCCAATATCAGCGATAACAGAATTGCTGAAAAAAAGCTGAATCGTTGCCATTTCATAATCAAATCCCTAATTTCAGTTATGCTTCGAAACTCTCCAAAATCTAAGATATTTCATTTCCGGAACAATCAACAAGAATCCCAAAAATATCCACACGTCAAAAATTTGAAAATATGGAAAACCCCTGTAATTGTCTCAGTAACTGCACTTCTCCTGCGACTCTTCTATATGATTACAGTTTCCTCTCACCCTGCTTTTTTAAGCCCGGGAATGGATGCGGAAATATACCAAAAATGGGCGCAGAGTATTGTCTCAGGAGTTAATATTAGTGAGCCATATTTCAGAGCGCCTCTTTACCCGTGGATAATTTCAGTTACCGGCTTCCTTTTCTCTGACACGTTCTGGGCTATCAGACTGTTCCAAATCATACTTTCCTGCGGCGCAGCAGCAGTTCTTTCAATCCTTGCGAGACGGTGGTTCGGTACTATAGCTGCATGGGTTGCCGGATTTGGCTGGGCTGCATACGGTCTTTCAATATATTTCGATGGAGAAGGATTAATCGCAAGCATTTTCACATCATGTTTTATAATCATGATCTTGACTCTTGACCGACATCGACAGCGTGGATCATACCTGACGCTCGTGGTGTCTTCACTTCTATTGGGAACCCTGATAATTCTTCGAGCCAATGCTCTCGTCTGGCTGCCTGTCTTCCTTGGTGTAACAATATTTTGCCCGCAAACACAACAGAAACTGCGCACTCATCATTTCTGGAAAGCTCCAATATTAGCTTTGATAATCGTTATTACCCTTATCACTCCCGTGATCGTTCACAACGCCAGAACTGGCGGCGGGTTAACAATCAGCACCCAGGGTGGCATCAACCTTTATCTCGGCAATCATCAAGGCGCATCTGGTGCCTATGCCGTTGATCCTGATTTTGGAAAAACCTGGACTAAAGACCAGATCGAGTATCGTGCAAATAATGAATCCGGCAAGACACTTAACTGGAAAGAAATCAACAGATTCTATAGTCAAAAAGCAACAGGGTTCTGGCTTGAATATCCTTCTGACGCTTTCACTCTTTTTTTCAAAAAAATACTCCTGCTATTTAATGCTCGTGAAATTGGTAATAACAGGGTACTGATGCCTTATCTCTGGGAAGTAAATCCCATTCTTGCAATATTAGTCACGATTGCATTTCCCCTGGCGGCGGTTATTGGCTTGCCGTTTAGTTATTTGGCCTGGCGAAATACCCCGGATAGCCGACCCGCACTGCTTTTCGCGGCTACTTATGCTTGCAGCCTGCTCTTTTTCTTTATTAATGCCCGCTATCGCTTCCCTGTCACACCGGTAATCATTTTGTTGGCGGCGGGAGCTGTACAATCTTTTGTCGCCTGGTGGAAAAGAGGAAGAGAATTTCATCGAAAGGAAATAACAACTTCGATTATCAGCATCGGAATAGCTCTCATAGTAATAATACCTGCACCAGTAAAATCCGGACAAAACCAGGCAACGGATTGGTTGTTTCATAAGGCTAACGCTCTAAGACGTTTGAATCGGAATGCGGAAGCGAGAAATGAATATTATCGTTTACTGAATTTGGATTCTGAATATGAAAACGCTCATTTGAATATTGGGAGTATATGGTTTGAGGAGAGCAAGTTTGATTCCGCTATGATTCATTACCAGAAAGAGCTTATATACCATCCCGACAATCATCTTGCTTATAATAACCTGGGGGGATTGTTTGGGCTTGGCGGCGATCTTGAGAGGGCGCGTGAATATCATGAAAAAGCTCTTTCTATCGATCCCTCACATCAGGATTCAAAAGAAAACCTTGCCTATGTATTAAATCAGATTGCTATGAAAAAGATTGAAACCGGTCTGATTGATGAAGCAGTTTCACTTCTGCAGGATGCCGTAAAACTTGTCCCCAATAGTGAAAACTATAATATGAAGCTGGCTTTCATTCTTGAAAATTTAGAGATCAAAGAAGAGGAAGAATAAACCTTTTCAAATTCAGCAATATTTATCCTGAATCACCATATACACTTGGTGGATTCAGAAGTAACGAAGTATTTTTATCTGGTATAGATGACAGAAGTTTGTATCGTACTATCTCCCAGTCATCACCGGAATACGTCTCGCCCACAGATTTAATTAATTCCGGTCGCAGTTTTTCCGGTCCGTCCCAGTCAAGTGGACGCAAATGCCAGAAATCTTCAATCCCTTCATCTTCCATTGAATTTAATACTGCGAGCCAGCCACTACCGGAACCCGGCAGTAAAACTATCCGGTTCTCGAGATCAGTGCCTAAATCACCGCCAAAATACCAACCTGAAATCAACAAAGGTGCATCAGCAACTCTCTCGCGGATTAACTCTCTCATCCTGAAATTATCATTTCGAGTCTGCTGAATAACAGGTATGGAAACGAATTGATTTATTAGAGATATGAACAATAGACCCAGCAGAAATAAACGTACTGTCCCATTAGTTCTTTTGAAAACAGCAAATGAGCCGAGCATACTCAATGTAATTGCAATCAATAGAACTCTTGGACCATGATGAATGCCATCAGGAACCGGGTTCAAGAAAATAGCAATTATAGCAAATACTGCGACCACTCTGCGGATTTGTCTTTCTTTGTGATTATGCACCGGCATAATGAACCATATTGCAGCAAAAGGAGCAGTTGCCAGCCATCCGCTGGAACGAGCAAACAGTCCTGGTGGAGTCGGAACAATTAAACGATAGATTATGAAACCAAAAAGTAATATCAGTGTTGTAACAATTGAGATATTTGAGATAATCGGTTTACCGCGAAGGGAAAGAACAATCAGGATACCCAATACAATAGTTAAAGCTGCCCCATATCCAAAATCGCTCCGCCCCACTGAGATTATTACTCTTTGCATCAACCCGTTCAGGTTATTTTGGAAGAGGGCTGCATTTTCAGTCCACTGCAATGGAATCATAGTGCCATTGGTGTACAATTGAAGGAGAGCTACCAAAAAGACTCCCGGTAAGAGTCCTGCAATAAATGACACACTCCTTTTTTTCCCTATGATCATCATCGCAAGCGCCCACAATAATCCTTCAGGTCTCAACGCTATCCCTGAAGCCGCGAGTATTCCTGCAAAAAATGATCCTGCTGGAATCCGATCATTTAACCTGAGCCATAACGCTGAAACCGCAACGAAGACAAAAAGAGTATGTTCCCATATAACAAATGTGTAAAACAACATCGGAGTTGCGATTATTGCCATCGCCGGCGCTGCATAATCTATTAAACCTCTTCGAGATTCTTCCTCGAACGGTGTGTTTATTTCTTTCCAGATCCCCATCAACACCAGGCATGACAGAATTGATCCAATTACTGATAATAACCGAACTCCAGCTTCACCACTTACTTTCCATAACAGCGAGCCAGCGTAAAGATATAGAGGACTGTACACTGCAAGCCATCTATCTGCTTTATCCAAAGCGAATGGCGCTCCGTATGGCAGCCATCGAGATTCAGTATCTATCGATCCCCCGGTTTTCGGTAGTGAGTAATTATGTAGTCCATTGTTAGAGATTGAAGACATCGCCAGTGTTTTTATCCCTGCATCCACTCCCCAAATTCCACCTCTATTCTGCAGGATGAAATTGCCAAGTAAAAGTGTGGCTGCAAAAAAAAGCAAAAAAAACACCCGTCTGGAACGGGTGTTTGTATGTTTTTGAAAAATATCTTTCAGCATGCTGATAATATTATCGATTAATTTCCGGATTGAGGAGCCAGTCAATCATTATCGTCCATGCTTCAAGAGCTCCATCGTAATTCATATAATAGTATGAGAAAGTGGTTAATGCAGTTCTGTATCGTAATTCTGATAGAACAAAACTTGTGAATTCCATTTCTTCGTGAATCACTTCCACTGGTTTTAAATGCATAAAAGATATCGGATCATATTTATAATCCACTTCCAGTGTGTCAGAATCAAACCAGGGTTCTCCCTGCTCATAGCCAACCTGTATGACGTCGTTGTTGACTGTTTTTACTTCACCCCTCCAGTTGGAATTTGGATCCCTCATCCGTGTAATATTCACAACCCTTGTCACTTCTTCCGGAATCACATTCGGATTCAGAGTCTGGATGTAACATTCAGTCTGCGTGGCTGGATTATTTACAGGAATACCTCCAAGAACAACTTCATCAAGAATAACGCAGTCTTCGCTATCGACCTCGGCAGTATATGTAGAGGTATGAGAATTGAAATATTGAGTAGTTATTGCGGTAGATCCACGTTCAATCAAGTTCGCGCCGGTCATTCCTCTGTCTAAAAGAGTATCAGCATACTCGTACCAGTTTTCCGATTCTCGAGTAGTATCAAACTGCAATGCCGGATAATCCTCCAATGCCGGAATAGTGCCTACAAAATCTGCATGAGCCTTTATCTGCGTTGGAAATGACCAGTTTGAAGGATAAAACGCAATATTCTCTGCAGTAAGAAATTCCTCGAGAAGAATCCCGGTTAAATCACCATACTCAGGATGATCTTGAGCGCCGATAACAGTTTCACCCAACGTTCTACCCTGGAACCATAATCGCCCACCGACGCGGAGGTATTCAACGAGAACCTTATTTCGATATGTTGTGTACCAGGTTCCATACGAGCTGCTCAATTTAACTGCCTGGTCAACCGCGAAGATGACGAGCTTATACTGATGAATCAGTGCTTTAGGAATAACCTCTGTAGTATCAGAAGCATCTGTCATTATTACTTTTACGTTTTCCCCATCTAATACGAGGTTTGCATTATGGACAGATGCTGCTACATCCGGTATCAGTCTATCATAAAATCCTGTTCCTAAATCATTAGTTAATGAGTCGAATGCAGGGTAAGCAAGTGGACCTCTTATCGGCGCCTCAATCACCAGCAGAATATTGTGCTCAAATGTGGGTCGAATAACATTAAACTCTATTCTTGCCGGAGCTGCCGAGAGGGTCAGCGCATCATCTCTCACCCATACATACAGCGAATAGAATCCGGTTTCGAGATCGACAAGGACAATATCCTGATCGTCCTGCCATTCCCTGACAAAAATTGTGTCATTTGGCGCTTTAACTAATATGGGCTGGTATTGAAGAGGTATTTTGTATAATGCCTTATCATCCGGATCAGATGCTCGCCATGTGAATTGTAAACCACCCCACGAGCTGGTGATATCCGTTCCACAGAAGAGAGTATCCAATACATAAACATTCACATCAAGTTCACTCTCATCGGCTCCGGTCACGCCAATCAGTGGAGTATCAGGAGCCTGGTTCGTTCGAAAGAAGGTTCTGAACTTTATGCTCTCACTTGCAGCGCCTTCATTGTCATAACACCTGACATAAAAGACATGTTCTGTTCTTTCACCTGCATCGGTCAAAAGGAAAATACGCGCCTCAGTAGCTATGGTATCAACCCATGCGTCTTCCGGAATTTGACTATAATAAGCAATGGGGTCGAGAATCGCTCCAGAATCCGTGACATCAGCATATGAGTAATACTCAACAAATCCGTCAGGATCATTTCCAGTCCAATAAATAACTGGCGCAAAACTAAATACAGAACTGTCTAATGGGACAGTAACAAAACCCACTGTTGGATGTTGGTTTTCATCCAGTTCTCCTTCAATGTCGGCGCACCCCGTAAGGAATGCACAAACTAAAAACAGAATCGTAAGAACTGTTAGAAATGTATCCGAAATCCTTTTTCGCATCATGTTTTCTCCGCTTATCCGCGAATAATTTCTTCAAGCCGCTCTATTTCCTGAGCAAGCGTATAAATCGCTTCTGAATCCCATCCGCCATCATCAAGGTAGAGGTCAAGTTCGAGATGGGGATTTATAATAAGTACAGTGTCATAAGCACTACCAAATGAAGCTATCAAGTAATAACTTTTCGCTATGGTCCAATAAAGATCCTGAACATCCGATCCCATCTGGTGTGTGAATGAATAACTGGGATTAGACAATATTACGCGTTCACATCTTTCAATACATGTTTCAAATTGCCCTTTGTCATAAGCCACAAAGGCTAATCCGGCATGGAGGTCGTTGTAATCACTCGATACTGAAAGACCTTCATTCCATGCAATAATAGCATTGTCGTTGTCCCCCAGCATATACTTGGACCAACCCAGACCTGCGTATGCATCTGTATAAAATTTGTCAAGCTCAATCGCATCTTCAAAAAGTTCCAATGCTGCCGGGTAATTCAGATCCTCAAATTCATTCCAGCCATCCAGAGTTACCAGGACAGGATCTTCCTCAACTGTAATCGTCTCCACATCATCTCCCCCCCCACAACCCGAGATAAAGAGCATCAAAACAACAATGGCTACGATTAAACTTTGAAAATGCTTGAAAATATGTAAAACTCTCACAACTATCTCCCTACCTGATTAAAACAACTTTTCGGGAATTTATGACTTTATTTGTACTGTTTACCGGTGCTAACTGGAAACGGCAAATATATAATCCGCTTGCAACATCTTTGCCAAGATTATCTATTCCATGCCAGATAGCGGTATGCTTTCCAGCGGTAAACCAACCGTCAGTGAGATGGTAAACTTCCTGACCAAGAACATTAAATATTGCGATTTCTACTGCGCCTGCATCTGCCAGGTCAAAAGGAATGGTCGTACTTGGATTGAATGGATTTGGATAGTTCACTCCAAGCGATGATTTTGTTGGCAGAATGGATGAAATATTGTTATTTCTTTCATTTACCACAACGTAAGTACCTGTGCCAAATACCGAAGTATGAACTGTATGTTGTACAGGGTCGATATAACTTTCAAGACGTTCCCATTCATTGCCGGTACGTTTCCAGATGGCTAATCCCTGTTCCTGACCGGCATCAATCATATCCGAATCATAGGGAAGAATCAACTCAGCCGGTACTGACCAGTAATCCATTGTGCTCGATATCGACCATCTCGCTCCCGCGGGTGCCGCAAGCGGAACTCCATCCGGTAATGATGCGCCAATATCCTGTTCGCCCAATATTAATACCTCCGCTTCAAGAGCGTGCGGCGGCAGAATAAGCTGCGCGCCTTCCCGGTCAGCTAAAGTAGCTCCTGTAGAGGGCTTATAAACTGCAATATTCAGACTTCTCCTGAACCGGTAGTTTCCATCATTTGCACTGGCAGTTGCAACCAGGTAAGTCGATTGTTCTACAGAGTAGCTGGCTGAAAAAACTCCTGCTGATGCACTCACCTGCACCAAAGGTACATCAATAGTTTCATCATAGGTTTCAATCTCAAGCGTCGGATCACCGTTAATATTTCCAATAACGTTTACTAATATTTTTATTGTTCTTGGTCTGGCGCTGTTATTGAAAAAAGTTAATCTTACCGGCGCTGAACCATCCCAGACTCCTGCATATCTGCCACCATACAAGCCGATGTCAGCACGGGAGGTTCCTTTAGATGGTGGAAATGAAAAATCTTCATACCTGCTTGCAGGGTCCCCGGCATCCACTAAAGCCGATCCAGTCACCGGGTGAAAATCTCCATTGACCGGGTCAACGAAAATATCTTCAGGATCAGCATCAATGATATGATTCTCTGAATCGGTCATTCCTTCCACTACACTATATCGCAGAATTAAATTCCCGCCTTCTCCATGACTGATCGCATCGTCGCCGTGTCCGAGAATTATACTGTTTCTCATAATCGGGTTCGATCTGCTCTGGGCTCTAATTGCTTTCGCGGCAGAGTCCGCGTCATTCTCATAGAAAATGCTATTTATAAGCGTCGGTGAACTGTGATCCATTACAAAAAGACCACCGCCAGTATTTCCCGCTGAGTTGCCCATAATCAGAGTATTAGAAATTTCCGGATCGGAAAAAGATTTGACAAAGATTCCGCCGCCGTCTAATTCAGCGTGATTATTAATTACTTCATTATTATGAAAAACAGGCTGGCTCCCCCAGAACATCAAACCTCCGCCTACCGTCGCAGCAGTATTATTCTCGACAGTACATCTGACTATGGTTGGAGCGCCCTGGAAAATCCATATTCCGCCACCATCCTGATCGCTGCTACAATTCCTAACTGTGACGTGGTAAAAACTCGGGCTGCAATTATATACTGCAATACCACCGCCATGGAAACGGAAGTCAGGATAAGTTTCAGCACTGTCCGGTTCATCAGGATATGGAACCTGTGTACGACCATTCTCTATAATAGCCCATTCCATCCTTGAACGTGAATCTGCGGCAACATAACGAACACCACCATGATGAGGAGAATTCCCCGATGGTTGTGTATTGAATATTACCGGTGACTCTTCCTTACCCAAAACAACCAGGGTACCCTCAACATGTATAATATCATCATTCTCAAACTGTACAGTTACACCATCGAGAATTGTCAACTTTGCGTCAGAAGCGATTTTTGTCGGACCTGCACAGATATAAACCGTCTCCCCGTCCTCGCCCCACACTTCAGGAATATCGAATGTCGGATTTGGAATTTCACCGGCAAAATAGGTGCCCCCGGTCGTTCCTCTTCCTTGTACACTTATTGTTAGAGAGGGATCAGTATCAGGTCTCGTAGCGGAGGTGTATATGCTTACTGAATCATCATAAAGCTGGACTAAACTCGGATCAAATTTGATTCCTATCACTCCACTGTCTCCAGCAGCGACACTAAATGGGAAATTGGCTGATCCAGGTAAAACTGCAGAGAAATCATTGCTTGTAGTTTCGATTGAATTTACCCGCAACGGATAATTACCGGTGTTATGAAATACAATATCTATGGTACGTGATTCTTCCAGATCTACAAAAAGATAATCAAGCGTATCGGAATCCCTTAGTCGCTCCCATTCCTCGTCAACGAGGATATTAGTCCTCATTATTGGACCTTCACTGAAACCTTCAAGCTGCACAAACCTCATTGAGTGATTATTCCTGATCTGGAGACTGTCAAACAATGAGTCAACGAAGGCAATAGGCTTGCAAATAACCTCATAAATCCTGCCGCTTCCCGGATTTATTCGAGCACGTTGTTCATCATCAACTGTAAAATGATTGGTATAGGCGCTTGGCAAGCCGCCAAGTGTCAGTTCTGTGTCGCCAAGGTTTTTGATCGGAAACTCTAAAATTAACGAATCTCCTAACCTTACTGTGCCAAAATCCAGACTTGTGATATCAAGTTGCATTACCGGTCTGATCGGCGTTCCACGGAGTTTTACGTCAGTGTTTCCACCATTTGATTTAACCCGCAATATTACATCCATTGAGCGGGTCGCATAAGTAGTATCAATTGTTGTATCCTGCCCGACAATATCAGTATCGATCCTGGTGATGTATGCCAGGGCATCAGTGCTCAGTGGTAGATATACAATCTCAAAAACTTTCGAGCTGTCAGGAGCAATATCAAGCCTGGAGAAAGGTACTATTGAAAATCGATCGGAAAAATCTTCACCTGTGTCCGGAGGTACAAATTCAAGGGAATCGAAATAAACATACATCGGTCCCTTCCCAATATTTGCCATTCCAATTGGAGTTGAAGTTGAATCACCGGCACGAATTGTGGATAAAGGAAACAGGTAATTCGGTCGAGTCTGCGAAGCCGGATGAATTGGGCTGATTACAGCTTGTGACATTGTAGAAAGTGCCGTCCCGCCGTAAGCACCCATGTTTACCCTGCCGCCGTTCGGAACCGGTTCATTCTCGGTACTGAGATCGAAAACATCCCCATTGTCGATGCCTCTTGAACTATCGGACAGGGGATAAAAGACTGTATCTGCCGGGAAAAAGCCGTTAGGCCATATAAAGTTTTCAACATCCGCGGCGCCATCACTAAAAATACAATATTTGACATCCGGAGTTTGAACTCCGGCGTTATAATATGAATTATCACTATCGCCAATATTCTGCCAGAAAATTGAAGAACGTATATAAGGTTCTGCACTCGAACCAAAAAATGCTCCATTACCAAATCCGGCTGCCTGGTTTCCAACTACAGTTAGATTTCTCAATTCCAGGTTGGAACCGTCAATATGCATTCCGCCACCGGATATATCAGCAATATTATTAAAAATTAGATTGTTTTGAAAAATTGTTGATGACGACCAGATAAAGACACCACCCCCGAATTGTGCCGCATGACAATTCCGTATGATGGAATTTTCCACACGCGGTGAACTTCCGGAAATATACAGGCCACCACCGTTCGTTTCGGGCCAACTGCCCTGTGCAAAAGATTCTTCGATAATTGCATACTGAATTACCGAACCGGGATCGCTCTGATCAAACCGTATTCCACCCCAGCGGTCATCATCTGTTACATTTTCAAGTTGATGCTGTGTAAAAACAACCCAATCAACATCATCGATATCAACGACGGAGTTTTCCTCTGTATTTACCTCACCTGCTACAAGGAGAATACCATTCACTGTCAATGAATAAGGACCGTCAAATCTTACCGTTACTCCGGCTTCAATCGATAACGATTCCCCTGATTGAACTAAAATATCACCCTGAACTGTATAGGGATCTCCCTCAACAGTCCAGGTTCCTGTCACGTTGCCACCCTCAATGATTGTCTCTGCATTCAGAGTAGAGATGACAAACAATAGCATCGCACTTGCAGTCAGTGTTTTACAAATGGATTTTGATCGCACTTTATCACCTTATTCTTGAAGGAATTACTTGAAAGATCTCACTCGATATTTCGCAAAAAATATTGTTTAAGCATTACTTGATTAAGTAACCTAATGAGAATCTATGAATATTTCCAAAATAGCTGATACCTGTATAAGCATAATCAACCGTCAGACCGATTTGCCTGAATTTTAAACCACCACCAAATGAAACTCCGTCAAATGAAGGGAACCCATCATCCAAAACGGGATATTCATAATACGGGTTGTTGTTAAGTTTGTCCGCATCAAAGTCATCCCAGGTGTTCCGATCCCAGCCATTTACTTTCTTACCTATTCGCAGCATGGCGAAATCGTTGTATGAATATTCGAGACCGAAATGATACTCTTCTACATTATCATTGGGATGGGTAAACTCAAAAACTCCTAAAAGACCGTAATCTTCATTACGTATTAAATCAGCAGCGACACCAAACTTAAAGATAAGCGGTAGGGGAAAAGGAGTACTGATAAATTCCATGTCAGGACCGAAATTTGAAATCAGCATGGCAATTCGCATACTTTTCCAACCAGTCTCATAGAAAGTTCCCACATCCGCTCCCCATCCACGGGCAACTTCATCAGCCAGGTCTTCCTGAATATATTTCACTGTGCCACCCACCGAAAATTTATCAGTCAATCTCTGGGCATAACTTATGCCTCCAGAGAAATCGGTAGCAGTAAAAGTCCTGCCGGTTCCATAGGGCCTTTCAGGGGTAGTCTCTATCATATCATCTGTATAGAGAGCTGTTATTGATGCCCCTATCGCTGACCCGGATGCCGGCATTGGAACTACAATTCCGATGAAGTCGAAACTGAGACCTGCCCTGTACGCAACATGGCTTAAAATCATTTCTCTATTTTTCAGATTGATCATACCACCGGGGTTATAAAACAGTGTCGAAGCGTCATCTGAAAGCGCAAGCATCGCATCCGCCATCCCGACCGCACGTGCCGACACACCAATCTTCAGAAAATTCACCCCCGTAGTGCCGACTTTTGCTTGAGCAAAAACAAATCCCGGTATCAGCATTACTACCAGTAAACAGGCAGTGCAGCGGAAGAAAAATCTGTACCCTTTTAGCACAATGACACCTCTGTGAATTAAGAATTAAGAATTAAGAATTTCTAAATATAAAACTGCTTCCAAAAAATTAATTAATCTGTAGTTTCAATTTTCTGCTAAAATGTTTCATTATATAATCTTCAATCATCGGATAACAACAAATTTCCCTACATCTACATTACCTTTGTTCGCGTCTGTATAATCCTCAACGCTGAAAAGGTATAGTCCTGAAACAACCTGTTGCTGATTTCTGCTGTTGAGATCCCAGACCTCCGCATAATCAGAATTCCAGGTTGAGATTCGATTACCGTGAACATTATGATCGACAATCTGCACCAAGTCGCCTGATACCGTGAATATTCTGATAAGACATTTTATCGGAATATTATAAAAATAGATTCTTCTATCTGTTTGCGGGAAGAATTGCCCGGTTCCATCATTCCGGTTCTCCCAGCTAACAGAAGTGGTATCTATATCAAAAATTAATTGCATATGCTGGTTTGTATAATCCTGATCAGCACGATATGGATTTGGAACAACCATGGGTTTTTTATTCTTTGAGCCCGAAGGAGCCATGTATATCATATTAGCAGATTTTGCGGTCTCGAGGGGCTCTGTCCCTGATTGAGGATCGCCGTAATCATATGCTGTAACAGAATAATACCTCGGCGTCATTGGGTTCACTCTGCCAAGATCGTATTCATAAGTATTCTCATTAAGTTTTATAGCATCAAGACCAATATTTGAACCTACCGCTTTTCTATAACCTGTAACCCCTAACCGATCTGTATATTCAGATGGTAAATCTTCCGGATTATCAGTCACAACCGGCTTGGACATTAATGAATCACGATCACTATAGAATGCGTAATCTACATAATCGAATTCGGCAATAAATGAAAACTCGTTCTCAAGCCCGGTATTTGACACATAAATCCTGTAGCCTTCAAAGTCCTGGTAACGACTGAAGGGATCCTGATAGTCAGGATCTTCCGAGGGTAGTTTATCCCAAACAAGGATTAAACGATTTTCAGTGGTTCTATATTCAAGAATCGGCGTGGGTGGCGGAGGCGGTCCCTGGAAATCAGGAACACCATCGCCATGATCAAACAACTCATTATTGTATGTATAGTCAACCATAGCGGGTCTGTTAATATTTCCATCTTCTTCAGGCTCAAGCAACCCATTCTGTTCACCTTCATCAGGTCCTTCATAAGTAGCTGTAAACAGTGCGCCGTCAATATTTATATAACTGACCGTTTTTCCGATAGTATCGGCAAAAATTCCATCAATACCGGTATCTTCGCCAAACCACCCGTCCCCGTCTGTGTCAATCATTGGATTGTCATAAACTTTCGCCGCCCAATCTGCATTGTACTGTAGATCGCTGAAATCGAAAAGTTCGGGATCAAGATTTGTTGGTGTTGGCTGGGGGTGATTCCGGTCATGGAAATTAGAACCGCCAACATAAGCGATGGTCATAGAAAATTTTTCGCCGGGATTCAAACGATAAATCCTGTTCCCTGCATCATCTACATAATCAAAAATCCCAAGTGGTCCCCACGAAAGCAGATATCTGGTATCAAATCCATCGGCAATATTTCTGGGGTATTCCGGCGGTGTAGTATCGTCCACTCCGGGGACGCGCCACTCATGAGTCTCCGGGTCAGGCGCATCAGGGTCAAAACGTGATTTAAATTCTTGAGGGTTGCCAATTATATAGTCCCCATCATCCACCCATATCTGATCATAATCAAACTCACGATTTTTGAGGACAAAGTATTTTCTTTCATCGTCCTCAGGAGTACCCAGTGTTTCTGTCCAACTTCCCGGGCTGCCGTCATCTTTCCATGAGGGACCAAAATCCAGATCTGCATCTCCGTTTGAAATCCACCAATTAAACGAAGTTCGAAGTTTAGGATTTGGCGCGCGAACTACCCTGATTCCTGTAACATCAGGAACAGAAAAGTCAGCACCGGCTCCATTTGTCGGGGTACGGCCATCGTTATCTGCTATCCAGGCTGTATTTATCGTCAAACTAATAGACTCATTGCTTCCCGGCGGTTCATATTCAAAGGTCTTGGTAAATCCGGTAATATCATCGGTATGAGCATTAGATATCCCTACCAGTCCGCAGTCACCATCAACATATAAACCAATATACAAGTTCTTTAGAAATTTATCTGCAATATTTTCAAACTCATAATCAATAATTATAAAGTCTTGAGCATAGTTGTATGACCAGGCGTATGATTTCTGCGTGACCTTTACTCCCAGGGGAACATGAGCACCATCTCGCCCAGTTTGTAAAGTGCGCCCAACCGCGTCAACTTTACTTGTATCTGAATACGTAGAAATAAAATCCTGCTCTGATATTGCCAGGTCGCTTGTGACAAATTCTCCCAGACAGTTAATTGCATTGGCACGGTTGGACCGTTCAACTATCCCATTGCCGGGAGTGAAACCGGGAAGGAATTCCTGCCCTCTCTCGCCACCGGTCCACCCTTCTACTCCGTGCGAAACACGTGGATATTCAAATCCCTCTTCTTTTATTAAAGCACCAATCCATAAGCCTGCCTGGAAAAGATATTGTGCCCCGCTGCCACAGGGAAATTCCGCTTGCGGAGACCATTCACCGGTACATGGGTCCACCAGGAATTCTCTGCCGGAAGTTGGGCTGTCATTACCGAAATATCCAAAATTGGTAATCGTCAGACACATATTGCCAACATCATGCAACCTGTTCTCAATTTGCATTTCATCGAGATGAGTAGTGTATTCAGGTCGCACAGGTCCGGACTGCTCCTCCAGGGGCAATACATTAGTATAAGCTGATGCCGATAATGCAAAAAGCAAAATAGCCGTAACGATGAGATTACACTTGATAGTTTTTCTATGACTAATATCTGCAGTAAACTTCATGTCGAATCTTTCTTAATGAAAATTGCTGATGCATTACCACCCAATCGATCCACCGTAAGCCCCGATATCCTCACCATCGTCACCGGCGCTTTTGCAGGGGCTGTTATTTTTTAAATTGAAATTTCCGTTTGGTGCATCCACAAACAAAGGATTCCCATCAACTGGATCGGTAAGAACCAGTGACGCTGGAACTAACTTGCTGCCACTTGAGGAATGGAGGCTCAAATAGGACAAAGTGGGTAGCGATGAAACTGAAGCTTCTATACCTATTGATCCATAGGATGCAAAAATGCTGTTCTTCACATCGGGGTTACATGATCTGGTCATTCTCAAACCATGACTGTCGGGATTATAGACCGTAACATTTTGAATTGACGGACTGCATAACCTCTCAAGCACAATTCCCGAAACTGATACATCGTAGATTAAAACGTTACTGATTGATGGGGCGCTATTATCTTCTACAAGAATTCCATAACCCTGTGTTCCATGAATTACCGTTCTTGTTATGGTTGGGTTACTGTTTAAACGGCAAATGATTCCGTTTACGCCTATATTTTCTATTGTGAGATAATCAATATCAGGTGATGATCCATTATTACAGAAAATACCTGTATTATAGGATTCTCTGATGGTAATATTCTTA
>Ga0208648_1001171_pt1 | contig 22563 bp, 18 predicted proteins | sample AntAceMetag02UKL_FD_184772 | JGI IMG/M metagenome (GOLD analysis project Ga0208648, IMG submission 184772) | Saline lake microbial communities from Ace Lake, Antarctica - Antarctic Ace Lake Metagenome 02UKL (SPAdes) (version 2) | ecosystem: Environmental > Aquatic > Non-marine Saline and...
CGGGCATTATGTGGTTTATCCCAAATCAAACCGGAAGCTATTTGAACAAATGTTCGAAAAAGGCGTGGTTGTATCCGAGTTCCCCATGGGAACAGCCCCCGAGCCCCGGAATTTCCCCATTCGAAATCGGGTAATCAGCGGCCTCAGTCGAGGGGTCGCTGTCGTTGAAGCGACTCGAAAAAGCGGATCTCTGATTACGGCCGCCCTTGCCCTCGAGCAGAACCGTGAAATATTTGCCGTTCCCGGAAGCATAGATTCTTTTAAAAGTACCGGTACCCACTGGCTCATCAAACAGGGAGCCAAACTCATTGAAAACGCCGATGATATCTTGGATGAATTATGGTTCTTGAAGCAAGGAGTGGGGGTGAAAAAGGAGCGGGAGGAACCGTTGCCAAAGGGACGGATGGAAGGTCTTGAGCTCCGCCTATACGACATCATCGGGAATTACCCCATACATATTGACCAGATCGCACGCACAGGGGCGTTGGATGCGGGCCAGGTGTCCATGATTTTGCTCAAAATGGAATTAAACGGAACCATTCGGCAACTCCCTGGAAAAATGTACGTACGTTGTTAAACCTTAAAAACTTACTTTGGAAGACAAAGACTGGATCTAAAGAATGCCGAAAAACCTTCTCATCATTGAATCACCGGCCAAAGCCAGAACCATCAAGAAATACCTGGGACCCGATTTTAAAATCATGGCTTCGGTAGGGCATGTGAAAGACCTACCCGTCAGCAAACTGGGCGTTAATATTGAGAAAAATTTCGAGCCCGACTATGTCATCATTAAAGGAAAAGGGAAAGTCCTCAAGGATCTGAAAGCCGCCGGGAAAACCGCTGACGCCATTTACCTGGCGCCGGATCCGGACCGGGAGGGGGAGGCCATTGCATGGCACGTGGCCCAGGAGTTGGGCAAGGGAAAAAATAAACAGAAAATCTATCGGGTTCTCTTTAACGAGCTCACCAAAAAAGCCATTCAGGAGGCCGTTAAATCACCCAAAACCCTTGACCGGAATAAATTCGAGTCTCAGCAGACCCGGCGTATTCTGGATCGTCTGGTGGGCTACCAAATCTCACCGCTTCTCTGGAAGCGGGTTAAACGAGGTTTAAGTGCCGGCCGCGTCCAATCCGTGGCCGTAAAGATGATCTGCGATCGTGAACGGGAAATTCAGGCTTTTGAAGCGCAGGAATACTGGTCCCTGACAGCACACCTGCAAGGCACAAAACCCCCTCCTTTTGAAGCCAAATTTTTTCAATACAAAGGGAAAAAGACAGACCTTGCCAATAAAGAACAGACCTTTGGCATCCTCTCCGAGATCGAAGAACTCCCTTTTGAAATCTCAAAAATCACTAAAAAGCGGACCAAAAAGAATTCACCCCCACCCTTTATCACGAGTCTCTTGCAGCAGGAAGCCTTCAGAAGATTGCGTTATTCCGCTAAAAAGACCATGTCCATTGCTCAGAGCCTCTACGAGGGGGTTGCCCTGGGAAAAAGAGGTCTGGTAGGTCTGATTACATACATGAGAACCGATTCCTTTAACCTTTCAAATGAATCCCTTGATCAGGCGCGCACGTATATTGAGAAGGCGTTTGGAAAGGATTTTCTACCGGATAAGCCCAATCGTTTCAAGAGTCGCAAAGGGGCACAGGAAGCCCACGAAGCCATCCGACCCACTTTTGTGGACCTGGCGCCCAAAACCATATCAAAATACCTGAGCCGGGAACAGTCGGCCCTCTATGAACTGATCTGGAAACGGTTCGTGGCCTGTCAGATGAGCCCCGCACAGCTGGACAAAACCCAGGTGGAAATCCACGCTGGAAACGCCGGGTTCCGTGCTACCGGCTCGGTGATGGTATTCAAGGGCTTTACCGTCCTTTATCAAGAACAGAAGGAAACATTAAAAGCAAAAGATGGGCAGCCCAATGGGGCGGATACCCCACTGCCACCCTTAACAAAGGGGCAGATCCTGGACCTTTTGAAGCTGGATCCCGCACAGCATTTTACCCAGCCGCCTCCGCGGTTTACGGAAGCCTCCCTGATCAAAGCACTTGAAGAAAACGGCATTGGCAGGCCCTCCACCTATGCTGCCATCCTGGCCAATATCAGTGGCAGAGAATATGTGTCGGTTGAAAAAAGACGATTCAGCCCCACTGAACTGGGGTTTCTGGTAACGGATCTCCTGGTCAAGAATTTTCCCGATGTGTTGAATACAACCTTTACCGCGCAGATGGAAAATAACCTGGACCAGATCGAGCGGGGCAAAGAGAAATGGACGGATGTGCTCAAACGGTTTTATGCTTCCTTTGAAAAAGATCTGGATAAAGCCACCGAAGGGATGAAAGGTGAGGTTTTAACGGAAATCACCTGCGAAAAATGCCGGCGCCCCATGGCCATAAAATCCGGCCGAAACGGCATTTTCCTGGCCTGTACCGGCTATCCCGAATGCCGGAATACCGCCAATTTTTCACGAGATGAAAAAGGAAAGATTATTATTGAAGCCGCCTCCGATGCAGGCGAGGAAAAGGGGACCTGTGAAAAATGCGGCAAACCCATGGTCACCAAAACCGGCCGCTATGGGCCCTTTGTGGCCTGCTCCGGTTATCCGGAGTGCAAAAACATCTGGGCACCGGACCCGGTGAGCACCGGGGTACCGTGCCCCGAGGCCGATTGCTCAGGAACCCTGGTGGAAAAGACCTCCAAAAAAGGTAAAAAGTTCTATGCCTGCAATCAATATCCCAAATGCCGGTTTGCCACCTGGGATGAACCCTACGACGGTGTTTGCCCCCAGTGCGGCACGCCGGTACTGAACATCAAACGGCCCAAAAAAGCAAATGAACCCCTTGTGACCTGCAGAAAAAAGGGGTGCGGATTCAAAAAACCCCTTTCCGATTATTCGCATAAGACCGATCAAGGGTGAGTCCTATCAGGGTGATCAAACCCCCTTTTGCCTTCTCCGCATTTTACGGGCCTCTTCTTTCCACCCCTTTCGCTTTTTCCCCCTGGATTTCCTTGAAGGGTCCGGGTCTCTTTGGGGGTTCAGGATGAATGAGCCCGGGGTCGCGGTTTTGGGGCCCGCATGGGGTTTTTGTTTTTTGTCGACCTTCTTCTCCTCTTTTTCCACCAGGTCTTTTGATGGAAGGGGACCTGCAATAAAATGCGCTGGAATCTCCGGCGCCAGATACAGGTCCCCAAACGGAAAGATGAGCACGCCTTTTTTTCCTGCCGCAGCAGCGGGGATTTCCAGCAGCACCGGATGTTGATCCTTGCGGCGGCCCATGCGCAGGGCCATTTTCCGGTCGGTGGAAAGGGCCATATAGGCGTTGGATTCAGCCTTTAAACCCCTTTCCATAACGACGGGATGTGCCCTTTTCCGGACGGGTGTATACAGCAGTCCGGGCAATGGAAGGTCATTATCGGTGTTCAGGACCCAATGCCTTTCCCGGGACCGGATCCGGTCGTTTTCAGCTTCAAAGAGTGCCCGATCCCGGCCCATCAGCATCTCATTGATATGGGAATGCCTCACATGACGCCACCCGTTTTCCTCATGCAGGGCTTTGAGCAAGTCTCTGTAACGCACAAACCCTCCCTCATTGGGGACCAGGCCGAATTCATCAGGCCGATACCCCAGGACATAGGTCAACATGCGACTGAGTTCAGTGACTTTTCTTTGTTGATGTCGTTTGCTCAGATTCCGGTCTCCCAGTGGAAAGGCTCAGAAAAATCCGGCCGTCAACATGACAACCAGCGTCAATATCAACAGGACATGCATCATCACAATGATTCGCTTGTTCAGATGGAACCATTCATTCATCTTCTGTAACCGTCGAAGCCCTCCGCACAGCCTCCTGAACCTGTCCAGGGCGAGATAGCGAAGGTTATCCGACCGGGAGTTCCCCTGAAATGCAAAGGACGGATGGACAGCGTAAAAATGGTTATCTCTGAGATCACGCAACATATCATCAAAGGGTGTTTCCTGCCAGGAATCCTTTACCAGCCGCTGTGCAAAACCGGGGTTTATAACATAGGCGTGGCATAAGCTGCGAAAGTCAATTTTTAGTACGGATTTATTTTCTGTTTTCCGGCTCCCTTTAACCATACATCCCAGAAACAATATTTTCCAATTTGGTTCTGTTGCCAGGAAATCAATAGAAGATTTGAGGATTTGAGGGTTGAACCGATCAAAACAAATATCATCTTCAAAGATGACGATGGTATCAGCACCGGCAGAAAGCCCTTTTTGCATGCAGAGAAAATGAGATTCAAAGATCCCTTGCTCACAATCGATGGGATGCTTTTTCACAATAACAAATTCAACCCTATTTAACAGGCCGACAGCATCAAACCGGGCGTTGGCTTCCCTCCGCCGGTCTGATCTTTCGTCTAGTGAAATACAGTAGATTTTGTCAAAATACGCCCAGCCCACAACAGATTCTCCGGTCTTCTTTTAACCAGGGATCCCTATAAATGATCATTAAAAAGGTAATCTGGCAAATCCCGGATCGATCCGATGCCCTGGGGTTTCAGTCCAGGCAGTGATTTCGATCCTTCCAGATTGCTTCGAGGAAGAAGGCAGGTGGAAAAACCCATTTTTTCAATCTCTTTCATGCGCATGTCCGGCTGGCTGACCCCCCGGATTTCACCAGCCAGGCCCACTTCGCCAAAAACAACCAGGTTCCGGTTCACATGTTTTTCCAGAAAGCTGCTCATCATGGCAGAAACAATTCCCAGATCAGCGGCGGGTTCATCAATTTTTAGGCCGCCGGCCACATTGACAAAAATATCATGGTCCCCCAATTCCATTCCCAGGCGTTTTCCCAGCACCGCCACCAGCAGGGATATGCGGTTCTGGTCGATACCCCTGGCGGTTCTTCTGGGCATGCCCAGGGGGCTCGGACTCACCAGGGCCTGGATTTCAACCAGCAGAGGGCGGGTTCCCTCCATGCAGGAAATGATGGCAGATCCGGGCACATCCTCGGGCCGTTCCGCCAGAAAAATACCGGAGGGGTTGCTCACTTCAGCCAGTCCCGACCCTTTCATTTCAAAGACACCGATTTCGTTGGTGGAACCGTAACGGTTTTTCACGGCCCGCAATATTCGAAACGCATGGCCCCGATCCCCTTCGAAATAGAGCACCGTATCCACCAGATGTTCCAGTACTTTGGGGCCGGCGATGGCGCCGTCCTTGGTCACATGCCCCACCAGAAATACCGGAATTGCTGAACTTTTGGCAAAGGCCATGAGTCTGGAAGCGGTTTCCCTGACTTGGCTAACGCTGCCGGGGGGGGACGAGATATCCTGCGTATAAAAGGTCTGGATGGAATCTACGGCCAGCAGGTCCGGCCCCAGTTCCGCGGCCCGGGCCAGAAAATCCTCAATACAGGTACCGGTCATGACGTAGAGGTTTTCCGCCCGGATGTTCAACCGATCAGCCCTCATTTTGATCTGCTGTAGGGATTCTTCACCGGAAAGGTAGAGGGATTTAAGTCCCCGGCGTGCAAACCCGCCCAATACTTGAAGAATCATGGTGGATTTGCCGATGCCGGGGTCCCCCCCGATCAGAACCAGGGAACCGGGAACCAGACCGCCCCCGAGGGTGCGGTCAAACTCCGCAATTCCGGTGCCCCACCTCATCTCGGGGGAAAGGGAAATGGCATCTATGCACTCCGGCCTGCTCATGGTGGACGGGCCGGTGTTTTTGCGACGGGGTGTTTCGTACTCCTCCAGAAGGCTCCCCCACTGTTCACACCCGGGGCACCGGCCGAGCCATTTTGGCGTTTCATAGCCACAGTTCTGGCAAACATATCGTGATTTGTCTTTTACGGACATAAAAGATCCAATTTAGAAACAAAAAAGGGCAAGGGGTTCATGGCGAACCGCTTGCCCCCATTCATTAGGGGCACGATGCATCGTGCCCCTACTATTTGAATTTTTCCACGGTCTCGTGGTAGACATCTTTGGTTTTGTTCCACAGGCCCTTAATCTCTTTGCTGAAATCGCTGCCGCTTTCCGCCATCTTTTTTTCCAATTCATCGATCTTCCGGTTTAATTTGGCGAGGGCTTTCTTTGTTTTCTCATCCGCTTGTTTGGCCGCCATTTTTAAAAATACCTTAGCATCCGCAAGGGATCTTTTGGCAGCCTCGTACCGACCCTTTGCATAATCCTTGGTGGCCTGCCAGAGGCTTTCCTGGGCCAGCACCATGGGACCATAGGAAGAAATGGAAATTACCTGAACCCCGTCTTCAGCCTCTTTCAACACCTGATCGGCCTCTTTACCCTTTCCTTCCGCCAGCAGGTGCAGGGCATTCGCCACTTTCCGTTCCGTGTATCGCAAGGGCAGATCGATTTCCACATAGTTCAGGGACTCACCGGCCAGCTCCAGGGCCTGCGCACCTTTCTGTTTGTCGTCCTCTTTAAGGGCTTTTTTCGCCTCATCCAGGTGTTCCCGGGTCTTATCCACACTGACAAAACTCTGGATTTCATCCAGAGAGGCGTAGATGGGAACCAGATCGGGAATAACCTCTTCTGAATCTTCGTAGGAGAGATGTTTTTTCGCCACCCAGATATGGTCTTTAATGCGGGTGGTGGGGAGAGATGCCCGAATAATTTCCATGAGTTCCTGGCTTGTGGCCAGTTCCCCTCTGGCATCGGCAAAGTTATGGGTGTGAATGAAACCGCGCGCCTTGGCAATGTGCTTCAAGGTTTTGACCGCCAGATTGGCAATCCGCTCCTGCTGGGGAAACGAAAGGGGTTTTCCAGGGGATACCGAAACTTCCTCATTGATGGTTTCATCTCCCAGGACCCACTGGCTAAACCCTAGACCCAGCAACATTGCGAAGGCTAGAACTATGGCAACAGAACTCTTTTTCATGACAACACCTCCCATTCAATTCTCTGATCAAATTCTTCCTTACACACCCCGGCAGGAACGTTTGTCACTTGTACCAAGAGAGGGTTTTAAGCTTTTTGATATCCCCCTCGGTCCGAACCACCCTGCCATTTTTGAAAAACACGAAATACACGAATTTTTGTCTGGGCTGATAGTCCCCCACCATAACAGCATACCCCCACTTCTCCGTATCCCCCTGGCGGGAAGTCTTATCCGGCAGACCGATGGCGGCTCTCACCATATCGCCTGTCATATCGGGTTCCACCTGCCGTTTGGCCACTTTCGCAACCACTTCATCGTCCCAATTACGATGTTGAACCCGAATTTTGGATTCCCGATATTGGGTCTCCGCACAACCGGCCAAAAGAAACACCCCCAAGCAAACGCAAGTGAAAATCCTTTTCATCATCAATTCAGTCCTCTTATATTTTCCCTCAAATGGCACTGGATGGGCAAAGACCGAACACAGCACATCCCGCGTGATCCGGTTTTCTGGCCTTGCAAACGGCGCGGCCGTGGTAAATCAGGATATCGGAAAACCGGCGCCATCGATCCTCGGGCAAAAGTTTCCCCAGATCCATTTCAATTTTGTCGGGGTTTTTGTTTTCCGTGAGGCCCAGCCGCATGGCAAGCCGTTTCACATGGGTATCCACCACAACCCCCGGCACATCAAAAGCAGCACCCAGGACACAGTTGGCGGTTTTCCTGCCCACCCCCGGCAGTTTAATCAGCTCGGCCATGGTGGCCGGCACTTCTCCACCGTATCGTTCCACCAGCCCCTGGCAGCATCCTTTGATGGATTTGGCCTTGTTCCTGAAAAACCCGGTGGGCCGGATATCCATCTCCAGCTCGTTGATGGGGACGGACAAGAAATCATCGGGTGACAGGTATTTCCGGAACAGGACCCTGGTGACCGTATTCACCTGCTTGTCAGTACACTGGGCCGATAGGATGGTACTGATGAGCAATTGAAAAGGGCTTTGGTATTTGAGGGCGGTTTTTTCCCGGGTATAAAGTGGATCCAAAATTTCAAAAATCTCTTTTGCCCTGGCGGTTCTGCGCTTTTTACTTTCCACAGCCTGCCTCCCCCATAGGTGTACCAGGAAAAAGCCCCTATGCCAGTCCCTGACTCGCAGATACTACGATACGATGCACTTGTCAATCTCAAATGGATTTCCACTTACACCTTTCAAGGCCATTAGGATACGGATCTTCTGGAAATAGTTTCCCTTTTTTGATAGCCTCACTCCTGATTCACTTCACATTTTCATCCTTCAGAAGTGGGATTTGAAGGTGAAATCTCATGATCCCCGGTCCGGTGATATGGTTATGCTTGCCAGGATTACCATTGATTATTTTGGTTCTGTCCTTTGCTGTCGTGACTGACTAAGCCCTGAAGACTGGAAATGCGTTTTGTCCACAATCAGAACGCGCATGTTCGGAAATCAGAATTACGAATTGAGCCGTCATGACTCGGGGGATTTGCTATTGACCTTTTTGGATGGAGATCGTTTCGGAGTTTTAGTTGGAAAAGTCTGACTTGACCCGGAATCCGGTTTTCTTTATAGTCGACCCTGACAGAAGCAAAGTCTTATCAACTCATTAAGTGTTTCTTTTCTCATTTTGCGGATATATAGAGTGAAAAGACTGTTCACATAATTTTAGAAATCTAAGCCGTCTGCCTCCAAAGACATACTTCAGTTTTGAAAAGTATCGACTTATGAATGAAAGAGGTCGTATGTGGTTTTAAGCTTTTTGAGGAATTATCAAAAATGTTGAACAAAGTGATCATTGTTGCTGGAAATGGCTTTAGCGGACTTATTAATGAACACACATCGTCCCCTTCAATCATAGAAGCTATACAGGACATCTATACCCCTTTATCCATCAATGGGAAGACTGTTGAAAAGCTAAGTCACCTGAAAAAAGTGATCCATGAGAGCAATGATGGAAAAGCTATTAAAGAAATTGAAGATAGCAATACCTCTAAGATTACTCAAGTTACCAACCTTAACGGAATTGTTTTGTATAATTATTTACAGCAAAAAGGATTTTCACCTATTGTAGTTAATGATTTCGAGGAAGATTATACGCTTTTAGTTAACACACTAAAAGAAGAATTATTAGCGATTGTTATATCTACAACCTTCATGCCTTTTAAAGAACATTTAACTTTTATTGCAAATGCTATTCGTCAAATGACCAAAACAGTTCCGGTTATCGTAGGTGGACCTATGGTTCATATGAGCTTTTCAATTTTTCAAGACCATAGAGCATATGCTGACCGTGAAATATTAAAAAAATTATATCTCTTTTTTGAGCCAGATAAAGATATTGACTACTATATTTTTGACCGTTATGGGTTAAAAACACTTGACCTATTATTAAGCAAGCTAATTCAAAAACAAGATGTAGCAAATGTTCCAAACCTTGGTGTAACTGTAGATAATGCAATTTGCTTCACCCAACATCGTCCAGAAATACCTGATATTGCAGATGAGTTTATTAACTGGAATAAGGTGCCAGATGCTCTATTGAGAGATTCGGTTTCGTTACGAGGTTCATTTGGCTGCCCATTTAAATGCAAGTTTTGTAATTTTTTCTTTTTCAGCCCTCAAATGATGATCAAACCCAGGGATATGTTGATGAAAGAGCTTGATCAATTATCTTCCCGCAGGTCCGTCAAGCATATTTCCTTTGTAGATGACAATATGCTGTTAAACCACAAAGAGGTTGAGACCTTTTGCCAGGATTTTATTGATAACGGCTATCCATTTACCTGGTCAAGTTTTATACGTCCAGACTCTATTAATAAAAATAGCATTAAACTACTTGCAGATTCTGGCGCAAATTTATTAACTTTTGGTGTGGAATCCGGGGACAACGTTATTCTAAGCAATATGAACAAGAAAGAGAATCTTGATCATACACTGGCGATTATAAATGGGCTTGGAGAATCAAATATTTCAACTTCTACAACGCTTTTGGTAGGATTCCCTGGAGAAAGCAGTGAAACTGTAGGCAATACCATTGACTTTTTAAATCAATACAAAAGTTCTGGAACTGCCCTTCATTGGTTCTCACCATTTATTTTTATGATGCTGCCAAAAGTAAGAATCGAAGAAGAGAAAGAGAAATTTGGCTTGGAGGGATTTATTTTAAACTGGAAGCATCAAACTATGGATTCGCTGGAAGCAGCAAAACAATTAAAGCGTTTAATGCTGGAAGTCACTGACGTTTTTTATCCGTATTCCAATGAGCATCTATTTGCAGATCAAATATTGAGCGTTTCACCCCTTGATGCGATTAAAGTCGTTAAATTAACTTCAGAACATGTAAAGAACCAAATCCATTATAAAGAGGATAATCATTCACAATGGCTGAAAAAAAACAAGTTTATTATTCAGCGAATTAGTGAGCTTCTCGCTTGAGAAATAACATGCATTGCTCTCAGATTTACAAAAATAATAGTATCTTTCACAGCTGTCATAATTATCAGGCGATTCCTCCGGTGTTTTCCGGACACTTTTTGACGACCCTGCTCGAACACTCACTGAGGTCTGAACCCTCGTAAGATTTCATTCTTGTTGCCTATTGACGAAATCAAATGTAGAGTTGCTATTGAAAATCGTATGATGATAAAAGGATTTCAATTGAAAACAGGTCTGGAACCTGCAAAATTAGTATCATAAATCCGTGGCTGTCATGAATAAAATTGAGATTTCTGTCGTAATGCCTTGTCTCAATGAAGCAGGAACATTGGAAGGATGTATTCGTGAAGCGCTTGAAGCGCTGGCAAAGAATGGGATAAAGGGAGAAGTAGTTATAGCTGATAATGGTAGCAGCGACGGTTCGTCTGATATCGCCGAAAAGGCGGGGGGGCGGGTTGTACATGTGTCTCAAAAGGGTTATGGCAACGCCCTCAAGAAAGGTATCGACGATGCTCGAGGGACCTTTGTCCTGATGGGAGACGCAGACGGCAGTTACAACTTCGGCGAGCTACCGCGGTTCCTTGAACGACTCCGCCAGGGTGATGACCTCGTAATGGGGTGCCGTTTTCCTCGGTACGGAGGCCATATTGATGCCGGCGCTATGCCATGGAAGCATCGATGGATTGGCAATCCAGTTCTTTCCGCCTTGGGGAAATTGTTTTTTTCCTCTACCGTGAATGATTTTCACTGTGGCCTTCGGGCTTTCCGGCGTGAGAAAATAATTGATCTCGGACTACGGACCACCGGAATGGAATTCGCTTCAGAGATGGTGGTCAAAGCCACATTGCAGAAGCTCATAATCAGTCAGGTCGCGATTACACTACGCCAGGACGGGCGCTCCCGCAACCCCCATCTTCGCAGCTGGCGAGACGGTTGGCGCCATCTGAGATTCATGCTGCTGTATAGTCCAAATTGGCTTTTTATCTTGCCCGGTTTGATACTAACGGTGATCGGCGCATTCGGTTTTGCATTATTATTTACCAAACCCCTCAAGATTGGTGCCATCACCTTTGATCTAAATTCCCTTTTAGTATGCAGTGTCTCCATGCTGACAGGTTTCCAGGTGCTTTCCTTTGGTTTATTCATCAAGGCTTATGCTGTAAATATCGGACTTCTTCCAGGAAAAGCCTACTGGCATCGGATCACAAATGGATATGCTGTAGAATGGGGCATCATAATAGGTCTTATTTTACTTATCGCCGGCGTGGCTTATCTCACTCATGCGGTATTTTATTGGAAAGCTGCAGGATTTGGCCCTCTACCCTACCAAACAAGTCTACGAATGGTTATTCTGGCGACCACACTAATTGCCTTGGGCCTCCAGGCATTTGTCTACGGGTTTGCCTTGAATATTTTGGGCCTTGAAAGATAACCATTTAATAGTATGCCTGATATTGTTCCTGGATTTTTGGAAAATATTTACGGTTTTTCATGTTTTTCCATTTTCCGGACCGTTTCAAGGTTGCCTTTAGCATCTACCCTCGGAAGCTTGCGATGAGCCAAATTCCAAATTAACTTAAATTCTGGCACAACTAAACCGATTAAAGCCATTAAACAAGGGTATATTGGCATAAGATAGCGTGGCAACGTCCAGAAACTGATGGCATCCAAATACCCGATAAGTACAACTCTACTCGCGATAAGCACTAATAGACAAAAAATGATCATTTTATCATAAACATGGTGTTCCCAGATCCCATTACCATTACATTCACGAGCTTTTTTTCCTCTCAGAGATATTAAGAGCACAGACAAAACCAAAAGTCCGCCTCCCAACTGTAACCCTTTGTAGGTGATCAGGTAGAAATGGCTAAAGTGAAGGCCCTTAAAAGGACGTTGGTCATGGGTAATGAGCTCATATTGCGCAACAAGTCTTTTGGTCTCTCCTCCCTGGTTTGCCGGAGTCACACTCCCCGTAAAATTTCCCAGGTTTATCAACATGCCGACCATTTTGAACACAGAATTACCTATCCTGGGCAGATAGGACCATATTAACGGTGGGGCATGCAGATTTCCAGTTGGATTCGAGGAGCAGTTCAGACGCCCATCTTCACAGGCCTCTCTGATCTCCGTGGCAATGGCCCCATAAAAAGCCTTGGCCTTTTCGGCGGTCGCATAGCCCCCTATGGAGGCAACGGCATCTCGAATCGCCCACATGGTCCAGCCACCCAGCAGTTCGTCACAGATACCCATCCATTCACATCCAAATTTAGCCCATCCCCGGCCATTGGTCTGTTTGGAAAGATAGGGTCTGAGCAATTCAAAATGCTCGCTTTCGCGATAAGCTGCGGCCATGGCTTTTTTGGTTATGGGAACATACGGTCTGTGCGACTCAGGAGCCACGCGAGTCAGCCAGGAAAGAGCCGCCCTAAAATTTGGTTCAGCAAGTTCGTGAATCACGTCAACATGGTAATATTTTTTGTTCTTACCTCTAAGATAGTCGGAGACGAATATTAGTATGAACAGGGGAATCAAAACCGCCATGAGGATTTTGATTCTGCAATTTCGAAAACCCCGTCTGTGCCGCCATATGAGAAAACCAAAACAGACAACCATAAAGGGTAAAATCCACACCCCTTCCGGACGAGTGAACCAGAAAACAGTTAACGAAAACGAAAAGACCGGGAGCCAGAATAGATAGTTAAACCATGATTCTTTGTAAACGGAACCCAGTATGCCCAAACAACCCGCCACCACTGCTGTTACAGCCGGAACATATAATGATTCAGTTGCCACACAAAAGGCGGGCAAAATTGTTAGTGGATGAAAGGCGCATAGGGTAAAAATAACTGCAACGCGCCATCGGGCCACATCAAGCATACGAAAAGAGATTGACAGCAAGGCAATGCTGAACAGATAAAGACCATACTGCAAAATATGAAGGCGTGAACCTGCGAGACTGTTTAACGATAAAAAAAGTGGGTACATGGGTGACCGGATGAGTGTCATATGATCATAATCACCAAGCCAACGACCCTCTACAACCGTTTGAGCCATCTCAATATACCGCAGGCTATCATGAGGAGCATTCAGGACAAAAATAGAACCCTGCCAATTCATGGAAAGAGACAAGAAGCATAACGCAGCACATATTATCAGAAGATGTTTATCGGTTGAGAACATCCAAAAAAAGGCACTTTTGAAAGTCCCGGATATCTGTTGGAAAATAGTTTTGACCCAAAAGGGAATGTTCATAATTCTGTGTCACATTTTGATACCAATTTTACCGCCCAAGCGAGCGGGTTTCTTGGCATTAGAATCGAGTTTTTAATCTGCTTATCACCGTATCAGAGATTTAATTCCTTCGTATCGTTCCACCAGCCCCTGGCAGCATCCTTTGATAGCTTTGGCCTTGTTCCTGAAAAACCCGGTGGGACGGATATTCATCTCCAGCTCATTGATGGGGACGGACAAGAAATCATCGGGTGACAGGTATTTCCGGAACAGGACCCTGGTGACCGTATTCACCTGCTTGTCAGTACACTGGGCCGATAGGATGGTACTGAGCAATTGAAAAGAGCTTTGGTATTTGAGGGCGGTTTTTTCCGGGGTATAAAGTGGATCCAGAATATCAAAAATCTCTTTTACCCTGGCGGTTCTGCGTTTCTTACTTTCCACAGCCTGCCTCCCCCCATAGGTTTACCAGGAGAAAGCCCCTACAACAGCCCTCTGGCTCGCAGATACTACGGATATCATGCGCTTGTCAATGTCAAATGGATTTCCCTCTTACAAATCAAGAGGGCTTTTAGCCTCTTTAATTGTCTGGCTCCTGATGGTGTGGGTGTAAATCATGGTGGTTCTTAGGGCCTCGGCAAAAAATAATTTCACAAGATTGCGCCGGATTTTGGTTCGGATACAAGGCGCATCTGCCGGTGCATATTGCTGGATATGTGCCGGTGGATGTAACGCAGTATACGGGACAAAAGACAAGCCGGATGTTTAATTATTTCTTGCCGAGGCCCTTACATCGCTGTGCTCCGACAGCGCCTGAATGGTACGAATATCATAATTGGCCTGCAGCAAATGACACCCGAAGATTTGAGAATCACCAACTTGACAAGTGATATCATAAGTAGTATCATCTTTTATGGTAAAAATTGAAAAATTGTTGAGCAAATTACGAAACAATCCTCGTGATTGGCAAATTGAAACACTGAAGGATATCGCTAAACGTTTTAATATTGAATGGCGACAACCTGGTACCAGTCATGTTACATTTCGACATCTAAATGGATCAAAGCTGACAGTACCGGCACACCGACCTATTAAACCAATTTATATAAAAAAATTTATTCGTCTTATCGACGAAGGTGAGGGAGAATAAAACTATGGACGAACAACTTAAATACCCATTCGAAATCAGGCATCTTTCTGAGGAAGAAGGAGGGGGTTATTTAATATCTTTCCCTGATTTGACCGGTTGTATCTCCGATGGGGATACAATTGAAGAGGCAATAAAAAACGGTATTGATGCGATGAATTCATGGATTGCAACCTCAAAAGAATTCAATGATCCGGTTCCTGAACCGGGCAATCGCCAAGCAAGCGGTCGCTTTGTCCAAAGGATACCAAAAAGCCTACATGCCAGACTCTCCGCACGCGCGAAAAAAGAGGGCGTTAGCATGAATGCCCTAGTGACCGCTATTATAGCAGAATCGTTGGGCAAAAGAGAAGCACATCAAATAAATCGTCCACTGAATAAGATTTAAAGAAAAATTTAATGCGCTACAACAACGAGATTGGGAAAAGCAATCACCCCCCTGAAAGGTATTTTGATGCCGATCTACAACCTTTCCGAAAAATTTCCTTGTTTTTTATGACAGGGTTTTAGAAATTAGGCGCTAATATCAGACATAAAATACGAGTGTTGATTACGAAAGATATGAAAAATCAAAAGATTCTTTTCCGTTTCCTGCATCTGTCCTGGATAATCCTGATTTTCATGGTGGTTCAGGGGCCATCCGTTTGGGGCATTTCAAATGCAGGCGAAATGATGGAGGAACACATGTCAAAAAAGGGAGATCTAACCAAAGCGCAAGGGGAATATCTGCTCTTAGAAGCCAGAAAAACAATTCAAACGCGCCTTTCCGGCAAATCGGACGGGCACCGGGAAACAGAAGACCTGCCGGCAATTTTCAATGAAAAAAGGGGCACTTTTGTAACATTAACCACTCGTGGGAACCTGAGGGGCTGCATCGGGCACATCATACCCCAGGAATCCCTTATCGAGGGGATTCGGGAAAACGCCGTCAATGCCGCCTTCCGAGACCCGCGCTTCAGCCCGCTTACCCGGGATGAATGGAAAAATGTGCACATTGAAATCAGCATTCTGACCGAACCCAAACCCCTTGCCTATACGGACGGCAAAGATCTCCTGAATAAACTTCGACCGGGCATTGACGGTGTCATCCTCAAAAAGGGATTTCACCAGTCCACCTTTCTGCCCCAGGTGTGGGACCAGCTCCCGGATAAAAAGGCGTTTTTGAATCACCTCTGCCTCAAGGCGGGCCTGGATGGAAACGCCTGGGAGAAGGGGGATCTTGAAGTTTCCACCTACCAGGTCCAGGCCTTTGAGGAATAATGCCCCCCATTGGAACCATTTCGCCCCCCCATTTTCGTCGGTTGGCGGTGGGCTCCATCGTTGGGGTCGGTATCTCATCGGTTACCACCCAGATCCTTACCATTCGAGAATTCCTGAGCCAGTTCCACGGGAATGAAATCACCATCAGCCTGGTTGTTTTCTGCTGGCTGGTCCTGACGGGAATGGGAACCCTTGCGGCGAAGTGCTTTCGAAAGGCATCCCTCGGGGTCTACCTGGTGCTGGCGCTCACCATCGGCCTTTTACCCCTTTTCCAGGTCATGGGCATACGGGTTTTCAGGGAATTGTTTTTTACCCATGGGGTGAGCCCGGGATTCTACCCCATCTTGATTTATGTCACCCTGGCCATTGCCCCCTACTGCCTTCTCACCGGCTTTATTCTGCCCTACACCCAGAAACTTTTTCATAATCAATTTATCCCTTTTGAAAGCGGGGAACTCTACATCACCGACAGTGTGGGGGATATCCTGGGGGGCGTTTTGTTCAGCTTCCTGCTGGTTTACTGGCTCAAACCTTTCGCCGTCATTGCCGTGGCCGCCTCTTTCCTGCTCCTGGTCACACTGTTCATGATGGGCGTATTTAAAAAATGGCGTTTTCTGGCGCTTGCCATACCGATTGCCGCCTTTTTTTACGCGCTGGCCTTGACGCCTTCCTTGGAAATGCGTACCCTCCAGACGCAGTACGGGAATATTACAGAATATGTGGAATCCCCGTTCGGACGGATTGTGGTAACAAAGGAAGGCTCGCAATACACCTTCTGGGGATCGGGGACGCCCCTTTATTCCGATTCCAATGTGATCGAAGCCGAAGAAAAGGTGCATTACCCGTTAAGCCAGTTAAACGTTGTGGAAAACGTGCTGCTGGTGTCAGGGGGCTTAGGTGAAACTCTTGTGGAGATCGGAAAATACGACCCGGTCCGTGTGGATTATGTGGAGCTGGACCCGGCTTTGACGCGAACGGCTCTGGCACTTAAAATGATTCCGAAAGTGCCTTTTTTAAACATCATCAATACAGATGCCAGGCGATACATACAAGCCACCCACATGCGGTATGATGCGGTGATTTTGGACCTTCCGGAGCCCGACACCTTTCAGGTCAATCGCTTTTACACCGATGAATTCTTTGCCATGGCAAAGCACATGCTTAAAAAAAACGGCATCTTGGCGCTGAACATGGATTATTCTCCCAACTACCTGAGTGAAGTTCAAAAAGAAAAGCTGTCCATCCTTTACCATACCTTGGAAAGGCACTTTAACCATATCCTGGTCCTTCCCGGCGAGCAGGCCGGTTTCCTGGTGAGCGACCGCCCCCTCTCCGCTGAAATCCCCCGGAAACTGCAATCAAAAGGGATTAACACGGTATACATTGACGGTTATTTCCACGGCAATATCACCAAAGAGCGAATTTTGAAGCTCAGGGAAAAGCTGGGTCAAAACAAAACCATCAACACCGATTTCAACCCCCGAATCATGCACCTGGTTTTCAGGGAATGGTTCACCCGGCATGGTACCACGCCCACCGGTTTCATATGGGTTCTGGCGGGCGGGTTGCTGCTTTATTTCATCTTCATGAGAAAGGAGGAATACATCCTTTTTTCAACGGGTTTTACAACCATGGGCATGGAAATGACCATCATTTTTGCATTCCAAATCATCTATGGTTATGTTTATATGATGATCGGCGCCATCATCACGGCGTTTCTGCTGGGCCTTCTTCCGGGTGCCCTGGCGGGCGTAAAATGGGGCGCCGGCAGCGGCGTGAAGGTAGGCCTTTCGGAATCGGCTTTGCTGGTCATGTCGGCGGTTTTTTTATGCTGGTGCGGGTGGTTCAAGGTTTCACTTCACCCGGCCTGGTTTCTGGCCTTCTGCTTTGGTTTCTCATTTTTTGCAGGCTTTCAGTTTCCCGTGGTGACCCAATTGATCGGCGAAGATCAAAGTCCCGCAGCCGGGTGCCTGGCAGCCGACCTGTGCGGCGCAGCGGTGGGCGCCCTGGTTGTGGGAACTTTCTTAATCCCTCTGTGGGGTATGGGGATGGCGGTTTTATTGCTGATACTGATGAAAGTCTCAAGCAGTCTGTTGATACTCTTCAGCCGTCAGACTGAATAAGGTCTCGCAACATTGAAAGCATCAACAATTCAGGTGAATGATCATGAATAAAATGATGACACGCAAGGAATTCCTGAAATCCGCGGCCCTGGGAGCCTCAGCCCTTCTGTGCGCCGGGACGGGGTATGGTTTTTTGGGGAAAAGCGCCAATTGTACCGGTAGCATCAAAGGGCACATCACAAGGGATGATGCGCCGGAAAAGCCCTGGAAATGGTCCATCGAAGGCTTTCACTATACCTCCCAAGGAAAGAAGGTCCAGTGCCAGGTGTGCCCCAACCGCTGCATCCTCGGTCCCGGGGACCGCAGTATCTGTCGCTCCAAAGTCAATATCGAGGGAAAACTCTATTCCCTGACCTACGGAAACCCCTGTGCGGTACATCTGGACCCCATTGAAAAAAAACCCCTGATGCATTTTTATCCGCGCACCAAGGCCTTTTCGATCGCCACCACCGGCTGTAACTTCAGGTGTTTGAATTGCCAGAACTGGGAGATTTCACAGAAAAAACCGGAGCAGGTGGAACATATGACCCTGTTTCCCGAAGAGGCCGTAAAAACTGCCAAGGAAAAAGGGGCCCGTTCCATTGCCTACACCTACTCGGAGCCCACCACCTTCTATGAATACATGTTTGACACCGCCAGACTGGCGCGACAGGCAAACCTCAAAAATGTGCTCATCAGCAATGGCTACATCAACCGAAAACCCCTCACGAGCCTCTGCCGATACCTGGACGGGGCCAACATTAACCTCAAAAGCTTTGACAATGCCATCTACAGGTGCCTTAACGGCGGTGCCCTTCACCCGGTTCTGGAAACTTTCAAAACCCTTCATGAACAGGGGGTCTGGTTTGAAATGACCACCCTGGTGGTGCCCACATACGTGGACAAACCGGAAATGATCAAACGCATGTGTGCCTGGATATTGAAGAACCTGGGGCCGGATTATCCCCTTCATTTTCTGAGATTTTTTCCCCAGTATAAACTGAACCGGCTTCCGGCCACACCCATTTTAACCCTTGAGGAATTTCGAAAAATCGCCCTTGACCAGGGCATTCGGTATGTATACCTGGGCAATGTCCCGGGGCACCCGGGTACCCAGACCTATTGTCATCAGTGCCGGAAAGTGATTGTTGGCAGAAACGGTTACTGGATCAAGGAAATCCATATGAAGGATGGTAAATGCACTTACTGCGGCACCCCCATTCCGGGGCGGTGGGACCAGGAATCAAGCTCTTGAAATTTTGGGCCTGTGCGTGGAAGATAATTTGGGGCCTTGATTATCGTTTCGGCCATGTTGCGCCTATGTGGATTTTTGCAATATATTATTTTTGTTGAAGATATCGGCCTCCTTCATTTCTTGGTTTACACTTACAGCTTTTTAATTGCCTGGAAAATATAGGTGCGGCTTCAGCCGCACCGCGAAAACCCATGTGCGGATAAATCCGCACCTACAAAAAAGTGTAAACTACTTTTTGGTGTCATGAAGGATGCCAAGATATCTTTCATTTTCTATTAGGCTGCGGGGAAATCAGGTCATGAGGATGGAAGCGTTGGTTCCAAGGCTGGAATATGTATTCTTGCATTGAGTACGTTTCGATTTCTGTGTTAACATCTGATTGAAAATCGGCATATTTTGGCTCGAAGGCAATGCTGGACTAATGCACGTTATGTTGTCGGTTTGGTTATGTTGTGGTGGCAAAAATTTTTGGGGTGGCGTTAAGGGGCTGGTCAAAATTACGGGTATGTAACACTTATCACCACTTTTCGTTAGTAGCTGATATTTTGCATTCCACAGAAGAGCGGGAATCGCAAACATTAATATTCGCAACAAATTGTAACGGAGGGAGCAATGAAAAAGACCATTTCCTTTATGACCTTGATGATGCTAATTTTATTTGTTTCTATTCTCGGCTGCTCCAGCGGAACAGATTCCAATGGAAATGTGGTCATGGTCTTTGAGGGAGGCTACCTGTATAATGCGGAGAAAATCCATGTGGCCCAGCTAAACGGAGAATACAAACAAATGGGTCGCCAGTACGGGTATTTATTAAAATCTCAGATACAAAGTTACTACCAGAAGGCGATAAACGAGCATTCTCCCTGGGGCGGCAACTGGTCTCGTGAAGACGCAGAAGAATTTGCAAGGGGGAACTATGAGAAATATCCTGATAGAGCAAAGGAGATATTCGACGGGATGGCTGAAACTTCCGGTTTGTCTATCGATCAGCTTATTCTCATTGATCAGTATACAGAATTGTTTGTGGTATCAGCGATCTTCGGTTGTTCAAGCATGGTTGCATGGGGGGATTACACAGTTGATGGATCTGTTGTTCAGGCAAAAAATGAAGACATGCCTGATTTTTTCAAGGAGTTCAATGAAAACCTTGTCGTCGTGATCTACAATCCCAATGACGGAAGCCACTCGGTCGCCTCCGTCTGCAATGCGGGTCAGGTCAAAGTCATGAACGCCATCAATGATGCGGGACTTGTAAATACAACCAACCAGGCCCCTTTCATCGAACCATTAGATATGTCCATGACCCGGATACCCCTCTTTATAAATCATCTTATGTTCTTGCTGGATTCAGGCAGTTTAAGTGAACTGGAGTCTGCATTGTTGGACTATTTGCCACCGGCCCCTATCAACGGAACAGCCTCTGACGCAAAGTCGGCTTTTTCCTATGAGGTCAGTCCCAGCCGCGTTGTGGTGCGCCATCCGGATCAAGAAGGCCTGACGGCGGAAACAAACCATTACGAAGATCCCTCCTGGGATGTTCCGGAAGAGGTAATGCAAAGTGATGGCTGGAAAGAGTCGGAAGAAAGACGCGACAACCTTCTGGCGCTTGCCGAGACGTATAAGGGCACGATTGACGCCAAGGTTATGATGACGATATTTGATACCCCCAAAAGTCAAGGCGGCGCAACAGTTGATACCACAACGTACCAAATTGTTGCGGTTCCATCACAGCTTAAGATATGGGTCAACGTGCCTGGGTACCAAAAATGGGTATTAGTGGATCTGAACCCGTTGTTCCAATAAAATGCTACCAATTTATGGGTTTCTTGAAGGTCGTAACCTGATAACTTTGGAAGGAAATATATCATTGATATTCCAGCCTAAACGTGAAGGATACGTTTGCCAGTCTTGACAATATACGGACGATATGCGACGGAAAGATAATGCACGTAAGGTGGCATTGAGTGAGCCATCCAAATCTGAATCTTAATACATGAAATGAAGTAGCCTCTTTCTAACAATTAATTTACGTGTGTTCAGTCAACTTGCCGATCTTTAAGTAGCCCGATCTTTAAGTCTACGTATGAGATATTTTTTTGTGACGAAAAGGGCCTGGGGGGTGTATTAGGTATAAATAGGTTGGTACCCTATTGGCCAGGTGTCGGTTTTCTCTATTGAGAAACCGTGGTTTGTAGCAGCCAATACAACTGATCCCAAGGGAATTAAAGAGGAGGAAAGGATTATGAAAAGGATTATTGGTATTTTGTTGGTAAGTTTGTTGTGTTTTTCAGGATGTGGAGACAGTGGTGGTGGAACCAGTGCTGTCACAGGTGAAGCGGTCCCGGTGGCCCCCTTTGGTATCACAGACACCACTACACCTACATACGAGTGGACACCTGTACCTGGTGCGACAAGATATCAACTCCTGGTAGAAGACATAGGTGAAACGGCCATAATCGAGGAATTTTACACCGCAGAAGAAGTGGGGTGTGCAACGGAAGACGGCCTGTGCATGGTGACGCCCGATATTGAAATTTTTGAGGAGAACACATGGAAGGTACTGGCATGCGCGAACCAAGAATGCGGCTTGTGGAGCGAGTCGCTAAATTTTCTGATTTCACCGTTATCAACGGCACCGCGTTTCACAGATAACGGTGACGACACGGTGACGGACAATAACACAAAGCTAATCTGGTCGAAGGACGCAAATCTTTGTGGGGAGAAGGATTGGCAGGAAGCATGCAGCAATTGCGCGGGTTTAACCCTCGCTGGCCATAGCGACTGGCGTCTCCCCTCAATTTCCGAATTAAAGAGTTTAATTGATACAAAGCAATCTAACCCGGCTTTGCCGCTGGGTAACCCGTTTATGAATGTGCATTCATACTACTGGTCGAGTACTACGTATGAGTACTATCAATACTACGCCTGGTACGTGGAAATGTACGACGGCTACTGGCCCTACGGATACAAGGAGTACGACTTCATCTACGTGTGGCCGGTTCGTTCAGGCAATTGATTATTTAGTTATTTGGGTTGTTTGATTATTTAAAGGGAGGGGGTACAGGGGGATTTATCCCCCTGTTCGCGGCAAAAATTTATTGGGGGATCCCTCTGATGGCATATTACGAACATCTTCCTATTTACAGAAAGGCCATGGAAACGGCTGTATATTTTGAAAATATCGTAAGGAACTTCAGCCGGTACAACAAATACAACCTTGGCGCTGAAATGAGAACAAAGAGCA
>Ga0208648_1001173_pt1:7500-22521 | contig 22521 bp, 15 predicted proteins | sample AntAceMetag02UKL_FD_184772 | JGI IMG/M metagenome (GOLD analysis project Ga0208648, IMG submission 184772) | Saline lake microbial communities from Ace Lake, Antarctica - Antarctic Ace Lake Metagenome 02UKL (SPAdes) (version 2) | ecosystem: Environmental > Aquatic > Non-marine Saline...
GATCCGCCGCCACAGGCGGACAGACGTCCCTTGCTGTTTTTTCGAACAGCATAAGCCAATGATCGAAATGACGGCCATCCACCGGCAGCGGCTGATGTTTCGCCATCGGGCTCCCATGATAGCGACCCGACAACAGTGCAACGGATGACCAGAATGCGCACATACGCTGAAGATGCGCTTCCCAATCGGCAATCCGAGCTGCAAATATTGGCCCAAGCAGATCATCCGTCGCTATTTTCGCGTAGAATTGACGCACGAGCCTTTCAATCATGGCCTCGTCAATGCCTGTGGTCGCGACGATATTCGCGGTGATCTGAGCACGCCGCTGTGCCGGTGTCTGAGCTTCCTGCATCACTTTTCCTCAATGGGTATTTCAAATACCTATTTATAGTCTTATAGTGATGACTGCAAATGGATTTTGACTGGAGTGACAATGCGCCTCACGGCATTTACCGATTACGGATTGCGAACATTGATGCGGCTTGCCGGTGCACCGGAGCAGCTCTTCACGACAGACGAGATCGCGACCGAGTTTCAAATATCGCGCAATCATCTGGCCAAGGTCGTGCAAGACCTTGCCCGCGCCGGCTATGTAAAGACCCGGCGTGGCACCGGCGGCGGATTTGTGCTGGCAGTGGCACCCCAATCCGTCACCATCGGTGAAATTGTCCGCTACATGGAACAACGTCACGCGCTGGTCGAATGCTTTCGCAGCGATGGCGGCGCCTGCACGCTCAGCCCGCAATGTCGGCTGAAGTCACGTTTCGCAGCCGCAAGTGAGGCTTTTTACAAGGAACTGGATGCAACGACACTGGCCGAATGCACCTATCCTGCTCCAGCAGCCTTTGCAAATGCTGTTGCAGGCGAAGAGTGATTTTGAAGGAACAATCTTTATGAATGAGACCAAGGCACAGTTCGAATGGAAAGACGGCGCGATACAGGTCGATGCGGATATCGTTGCAACTGGCCTCGGGATAGATTCGGCCCGCCTTCGCAATGAAATGCGCAACGGCAAAGTCACCAGTCTGTGCGAAAGCGGTATTGACCAGGACAGTGGCCGGCACCGTTTGACTTTCTTTAGCGAAAGTCGCCGCTTCCGCCTCGTTGTCGATGACAAGGGGCAAATTCTTCAGCGCTCCACAATCAATTTCGACGGGAAACCCCTGCCCGCTTCGGTGCGACGACCCGGCGGTTAAACGCCAGACCAGCAGAATGTTTTCCTTCCCGTAAAGAGGGGCGCAGCGCAGCGTTCACGCCTCATTATTTGTTTTGTCCTATGAATTCTGCTGCATCAACAGACAGGCAAGACACGAGCCCAGCACAAACATGGCACCTTCAGCAATTCGGGAAACAGATCTCTATGCCCCCATCAAGTTGCTGCTTGAGACGCAGGGCTATGAAGTCAAAAGTGAAATTGGCGCTGCCGACGTCGTCGCTGTGCGCGAACAGGAAGATCCTGTCATTGTCGAACTGAAGACAGGTTTCTCCCTTTCCCTGTTTCATCAGGCGGTCGAACGTCAGAAAATCACCGATGCCGTCTATGTTGCTGTTCCGCGCGGAACCGGAAGAGCTTTTCTCAAATCCATCCAGAACAACCGGACGCTGTGCCGGCATCTGGGTCTCGGCCTGATGACCGTGCGCCTGAAGGACGGATTGGTCGAAGTGCATGTCGATCCGGCCCCCTACAGGCCACGCAAGTCCAAGCGGAAAAAAGCCAGACTATTGAAAGAGTTTGCCCGGTTGGTCGGGGATCCCAATACGGGCGGTTCGACCCGGCAGGGCCTGATGACCGCCTATCGTCAGGACGCCTTGCGTTGCATGCACAGTCTCGCGGTGACCGGCCCGACCAAAGCGGCCAGGATTGCCGAGGCAACAGGTGTCAAAAATGCCCGGCGTCTGATGGCCGACAATCATTACGGCTGGTTCGAGAGGGTTCAGACCGGAATCTATGCGCTCAGTCCGAAAGGACAAAGCGCAGCAAAGGAACATTCCGAAGACGCCTCGCAAATGGACGATATGGTTGCGAAAATGCCGCAGTTCGACTGAAATTCGGCAATTTTTTACAATATTACCCGTGGGAACGTTATCACAAGCGCCCCAAAGCTGATCCGCCGGGCAACCAAAATTTCTCTCAGACGTTTCAATGTCACCGTTGAAACTGAAAAGGAGAAATAAGAAGCCATGACCGACAAGCCAGAACAACCGTCCGTTGGTTCACTTGAACAACCCATTTCCCAGCAGCAAGTCCGCGAAGATCTGCAGATCTATCGGCTCGTGCCGAGTGCAGCCCCGGACGATCCTCGCTGGGACAATGCGCCCAATCACGGTGAGATCATCGTCCGGGCGCGCTCCCCCGCTGACGCCCGCATCGCCGCTGCCGAAGCCGAAGTCGACTTCCTTGATATTGATGCAAAGCCGAGCCACGGAACAAGCACCGATTTCGCCAGCGCCTTTCGCGACGACAAACTTTACCACGCCGTTCTGGAATCCGCTGATGGCGGCAAGGGTCCGCGCGGGATAATCTCGAGCAATCCAAAACCAGCCGGGCGCTAAGCTGATATTTTGACTGCACAGACAAGAGCCCGCCTGGTAGGCGGGCTCTTGCACAATTGATTGACTAGCTGATCTAACCGAGCTTTTCTTCACGCTCCCAGAAACGCAGATCGCCACACATTTTGACGAATGCCTTGGCATCGCTTTTTTTAGACAGCGCCTTGCACCCATCATCGAGATCAGACCAGACCCCGGCTTTTTCAAACAGCGGCTGGACTTCCTGCGTATACCCGATGAATTTGCAGTGGGCGAAAGCATCGGCAACGAAATCTCGGGCCGGCGGCATCTTGGCAAGCTGTGCTGCCCCTTCTTTGGACGCCACGATGGCGACAGCGTCGTAAAGAACCGAAGGACCGCCGTCGATCTTCTGCTGTGCTTCGATCCAGCTACCGTCGCTGGCCTCCACGCCTCCCACCGCTGGCGCAATGAACTCGATCTGAGCGCCCTCACTTTTGATGGCACTCTTCAGTGCAGTCACCAGATCGATGTCCGCACCGTCAGTGAGCAGAACCCCCAATTTGCGACCTTTGAAACTGCCCGGCCCATTTTCAATGATCGATATCTTGTTGGACATTTTCAGATCGGTGATTGTCGGTCGCGCCGCATCGGCGGCTTTTGGCTTTGATTTCAGACCCAGGCCATCGGCAACTTGCCCGGCGAGATCGTCATCAACATTCAGCAAATGCGAAACAATCCGTTCGCGGATAGCGAGCGTTTCAACCTTGGACAATTCAAAGACAAAGGCATCGGCAATATGGCCCTGTTCAATCGCAGTCTGCGAGAGATAGAACTGTCGGGCCTGGCTGTAGTGATCGGCGAATGTCTCCGATCTGTACCGGCCCTTCTGCCCATCCACGTCCTCGGCATAGGATTGAAAGCCCTTTTGCGGATTTTCGCGCGGTCCGCCATTTTCACCCCATGAGTTGGGCTCGTAATTGGCCCGGCCCTGTGGGTTGTGAAAGGCCATGTGCCCATCCTGCTGGAAATGGTGAAACGGACAGCGCGGTGCGTTGATCGGCAGATGATTGAAGTTCGTCGATCCCAGGCGGCTCAATTGCGTGTCGAGATAGGAAAAATTGCGCCCCTGCAACAGCGGATCGTTGGTGAAATCAATGCCGGGAACCAGGTTTCCGGTCTGGAAGGCAACCTGTTCTGTTTCGGCAAAAAAATTGTCCACACAGCGATCAAGCACCATCCGGCCCACAATTCTCACCGGGACCTGTTCTTCCGGTATGATCTTGGTCGGATCAAGAACATCAAATTCAAATGATTCGGCGAATTTTTCGTCAAACACCTGAAGACCCAGTTCCCATTCAGGATAATCACCCATCTGGATGGCATTCCACATGTCGCGGCGGTGAAAATCCGGATCAGCACCGTTCAATTTCACCGCCTCGTTCCACACCACCGATTGCAGCCCCTGCTTGGGTTTCCAGTGGAATTTCACAAAACTGGACTTGCCCTGCGCATTGATCATCCGGAAGGTGTGGACACCAAAACCCTCCATGAACCGCAAGGAACGCGGTATGGTGCGATCGGACATGATCCAAAGGGCCATATTGATGGACTCCGGTGTCAGCGAAATGAAATCCCAGAAATTGTCGTGCGCAGTCTGGGCTTGCGGGAAGCCGCGATCCGGCTCCTGCTTGGCTGAATGGATCAGATCCGGAAACTTGATGGCATCCTGGATAAAAAACACCGGAATATTGTTACCGACGAGGTCCCAATTGCCTTCCTTGGTATAGAATTTGACAGCGAATCCGCGCACGTCGCGCGCCAGATCAGGCGATCCCTTGTTGCCGGCAACCGTCGAGAAGCGGGCAAACAATTCAGTCTTTTCTCCCTTGCGCTGAAAGATGTCGGCGCGGGTGATGTCAGAAAGCGATTCATAGGTCTCAAAATAACCATGCGCCCCAAATCCCCGGGCATGGACGACGCGTTCGGGGATGCGCTCATGATCAAAGTGAAAGATTTTCTCGCGGAAATGCTGGTCTTCCACAAGAGTGGGTCCACGCTGGCCGACTTTCAGCGAATTCTGATCGTCTGCGACTGGAACGCCCTGCTGGGTGGTCAGCGTCGGAACGTCACCACCTGCTGTCTGGTGAGTCTCTCCACCGGCTCCGCGCAAAATTGTCTGATCCCCAAGGACCCTGGTCTCCAGTTGGTCGCTTTTCCTCTTCGCCATGTCGTACTCCAATTCCTGTTAAGATATGGAAGTGGCCTGCGCACCGGGCAGCACGTTCATGCCAAACATCCAGCAGGTAAAACGTTGGAATCGGCCGTTGGTTCCGAGAAATCAGGGAGAATGTTCTGGCCGCAAGATCGGTGCCCCCCACCAATCCATCTGTCAGCATAGACACAGTAGGCAGTGACAGTTGATCCGGCGCTTTTTGCCGCATAACGACGCAGTCATGGAATGTTGTTTGATCGCGGCTCCGTCAGCCGCTGGCGACCATTCCACGGATCGAAGCCGTCAATTGTTCGAAGTTGAATGGCTTTGCAACAAGAACTGCGGTCTCATCCAGAAAATCCAGTTGATCCCGGGAATAACCGGAAACAACGATATAGGGCACATTGGCAGCTTTCAGCCGTTCAGCAATTGGCTTGACGCTATCACCATTCAGATTGGCATCCAATATGACGCCATCGCAAGAGGCATTGTCCAGCACATCATGGGCCTCGGCGATGGTTTTTGCATAACCAACCACCTCACAGCCTGCGCCCAGCACCGCTTCTTCTATATCAAGCACGATGAGTGCTTCATCTTCGACAACGACAATGCGATTGCCCAAATCAACTATCTCCCAGGGATTTCAACAATTCTGCACCGCCGACAGCTGCGATCGCATTGACCGGCGCGGTCAGGACCCACCGGACCCCGGCAGGGGCGTAGAGCAACTCAACGTCACCATCAACCGAAATCGCTGCCATGCGTTCGATCACGGTACGGCCGAAGCCGCCCGTTTGCGGCTGCGTCACCAATGGCCCGTCCTGTTCGCTCCATCGGATCTGAAATGCCCCGCCGTCTTCCATTGTGTCCCACACAATTGAAACAGTTCCCACCGGGCCGGAGAGTGAACCATATTTCAATGCATTGGTCGACAATTCGTGCAGCGCCATGCCAATGCCCTGCGCGGCTGCCGGTGTCAGGACGATTTCGGGGCCGTCGATCGCGATTCGGTTGCCCAGCATTTCGTCTCCCAGGTGTTTTATCTGGGAAGCGACCAAATCCTTTACGCTTACGCCACCCCAGTTCCCCCGCACAATCAGATCCTGCGATCCCGACAGGGCCTGGAGCCGCTGGGAGAACCGGTCAATAAAGTCGGCCGGCGGGCTGGAACGCGCCGTCTGACGCGCCATCGACATGACCACAGTCAGCAAATTCTTGGCTCTGTGGTTCACCTCTCGCATCAAGAAGCGCACATGCTCGTCATATCTTTGTCGCTCGGAAAGATCGTAGAAATTGCACACAACGCCCAGACGTCCGTCCGGCATTGTAATGCGCTCAATCATCCAGTCGTAGGATTCCACGTCCTTGCTGTCTTGCCTGCTTTCAATGGTTGTGGGCGCATGATAGCGCTCTCCGGTCGCAAGCGTGTGTCGGAACAAGGCGATGGCCTCGCTGGCAAAAGGTTCTGGCCAGATGATCCGCATGGCCTCGGCCAGGTCGTGACCGATCAATGGGCGCACATTCGAAAATACCGATTGCGCGCCATCGCTCACATGCGCCAGGCGGAAGTCCGCATCCACCGTGTAAATGCCGAAGGGAGAACTGGCCACCAGGTTCTGGAATGTGTCGTGAGAGGTTTTCAAAGCCTCCACCATCGCTTTCCGGTCCGAGATATCAATGCCAGACGGGATCAGATTGACAACAGTCCCGTCATCGTCGCGCAGTGGAGAGAGCTGAAAATCGATCCACAGCAGGTGCTCCCCTGCGACCCGGACTTCAACATCATAACGCACGATTTCTCCCTCGCGCGCCCGCGCACACGCCTCCTGCAACTGCTTCTGGATATCAGGCGCGTAACTCCACCAATAACAATCCCAGAATTTTTTTCCGATAACGTCCTCTGCCGTAATCCCGGCCACCTCCAGCGGCGCCCGATTGGCCTCGACAAGGGTTCCATCGGGCTCCAGCACGCCTACAAAGGCAAAGAGGTTATCCAAAACATTGCGGAGCCTTTTGTCCGCAAGACGTTCTTGGGTGACGTCGCGATGAATGGTTGAGGCGCCAATAATCTCGCCTGACGCCGATCGTACGGGCGCGGCCGTCACGGCGATTGTCCGAAGCTCCCCGGATTTTGTTTGCCGAACAACATCGTAGGATCTGAAGGGGCTCGCTGCTATTTCCGCGATATAATCCCTTGCGCTGCGGGCCCATCCGGCCGGGTAGATCATTTCAATGGACTGGCCAACCATTGATTCGCATTCATATCCATAGAGCTTCTCGGCGGCAGGGTTCCAACTGGTGATGCGCCCATCCAGATCAAACGCGATAACGGCATCCGGCATCGTGACAACGATTGCCGCGAGATTTCGCGTATTCTGCTCCGCATCGGTCAAACCAATTTTGATAAGTTGCTGAATGGTTATATTTCGGTGTGTGATCAGGGCGAACCGCGCTCCGTTCAACTCAAGCGATGATGCCAGGAACTCGAACCAGCGTTTCTCCATTTCGGAATGGCAAGGATATTCAGCACGGAATTCCCCACCATCAGTCAGAACGCGGGAAAGCCCCTGCGCTATCTGCACCGCCCATTGGGACCCCTCGCCCGTGCTTTCGCGACAGATCTGAAGGTAGTTTTCGCCGAGATAATGGTCCGTCAGATTGCCACCGTTATCACTGCTGAATTGACGCCAGGCTTGATTGACACATTCAATGGTCCCGTCCTGTGAGACGACGGCCACACCATCGTGCATGGCATCGACAATCGGCTGCAATACAGGCAATGCGGACACTAAATTGCTTTGCGTCATCGTTGAACCATCCCAAACTCCAATGGAAACCAGCGTCGCAAAGGCTACTGGATTCTCGGTAGCTTGACTACAGTGGCCATGAACACGCTGCAATGCCTCATCGGGATTTTCTCATGAGGGATCCATGCCCCCGAGTTCAAGCAATTTCACCTGTCTCTTTTGCTTGTGCGTCAAAGGGCCGGGAGGTGGTCCAGCACATCCTCCAGATGAATGGGAAACTTCCGCGCTCGAAAGCCAGTCGCCTCATAGATGGCATTGGCAATGGCCGGGCCTGCACCACAAATGCCCAACTCCCCGATACCCTTGCTGCCCAAGGGATTGGCGTCTTTGGAAAAACCATCCAGCATATGGACTTCAAGATCCGGCACATCGCGGTTTACCGCGATGTGATATTCGGCAAAGTCCCGGTTCATGAAGCTTCCATAGCGTTCATCCATCAGGCTCTCTTCAAGCAGAGCACCGCCAATCCCGAAGATCATTCCACCCATCAACTGCGAACGCGCGGTTTTCTCATTCAGGATCCGTCCTGCATCGAACACGCCGAGCAGCCGGCGCACCCTGATTTCGCACGTGTCGGCATCCACCGCTACTTCGCAGAACTGCGCACCATAGGAATATTGTGCCTTTCCATGCCCGTAATCATCGGGATCGACGGCACCATTGGCGCGCAGACCATTGGCATCAAGAATATCAGCAAGTGCAATGTCACTGCCGCCTGCGACGATTCTGTTACCCTCTATCTTGAACCCATTGGCCGGTAACCCGGCTTGCGCCAAATGCTCGCCCAGAAGGGTTTTCAGGTTGCGGCAGGCATCCAGAAGCGCCGAGCCGGAACTCGCCGCTCCAAAAGATCCACCAGATCCGGCGGTTTCCGGAAAAGCACTGTCTCCCAGTTCAACCGAGACCAGACTTGCCGGAATCGACAATGTATCCGCAGCAATCTGAGTCAGGATCGTATAGCTTCCCGTTCCGATATCGGTCATGTCCAGTCGGGCGGTCAGTTTGCCGGAAGTGGAAAGCGTCACCTCCGCACGCGCCTCATTGAGCACATTCGGGCGGATGGCCACCGCCATCCCGCGCCCGATCAATTTGCGGCCCTCGCGTCGGCTTGTCGGTGCTACGCGACCCGTCCAACCGAACTTGTCGGCTGCGGTCCTGATGCATTCAGTCAGACGCCTGTCGGCAAAGGCATCCCCGGACGATGGATCCGTGGCTGGCTCATTCATCATCCGGAACGCCACGGGATCGATCTGACACATCTCCGCGAGTTCATCCAGGGCCGTCTCGAACGTCAGTGTGCCTATCGCCTCGCCCGGCGCGCGCATGCTGTCGACTTTGGGAATATCGGCCTTGACCACCCGGTGGATGGTATGAATCGCGTTGGCTGCATAACTGGCTCTGGTCGGGGACGCAGGCGCTTCTGCAAACGGGTAGTCACGCGCCATTGCAGCCAGAGAATAGTGGCGTATGGCTTTCAGCTTGCCGTCCTGACCGGCACCCAGCTTCAATTCCTGCAGATGGCGTGAGCGGTGCGGCGCATTGGCAAAAAGGTTTCGCCGCGTCTGCGCCACGCGCACTGGCTGCGCGCATACCTTTGCGGCCAGGGCAGCCAGAATGGCCTCATTGTGGACGCCAAGTTTGGAGCCAAAACCGCCACCGGTGAAAGGTGAGATGATTCGCACATTCTTTTCGCTGATACCCAACGTATTGGCAAAAGCGGACACAGCAGAGGAGACGACCTGGATCGCCATATGGACAGTCAATCTCTCACCATCCCATTGAGCCACGCTGACATGTGGTTCCATCGCAGCTGCATGCTGGGCGCCGGTCACATAGCTGGCCTCCAGCCTGTTCTCGGAGGCCGCAAATTCCGCGTCAAAATCACCCCTATGACTGTCCACCGCGTCCAGACCGTCGACACTGTCCGGCTTGATTTCATCATGGCGATGATCGAGCGGGTTATAGATTTTTTCAGAGGTTTCGATTTCGATCCGCACCAGGCTGGCCGCATGACGTGCCTGTTCCAGTGTTCGTGCAACAACCAGAGCCACCGGATCCCCGAAATGGCGTACCTGATCGTTTTCCAGAACTGCATGGGACTGGGTGAAACGACCGGCATCCTCGGGCTCGCCATAGGGTTCCTGTGCGGGTGCGTTTCGGTAGGTCAGAACTGTGATCACACCCGCGGCGTTTTCTGCCGCGGTCACGTCCAGCACCTTGATCCGACCTGGCCCGGCAGGTGCCTCAACGATATATCCTTCGGCAATGCCAGAGCCAATCTGATGGTCCCCGGCATATTGCGCTGTTCCAGTTACCTTTGCCGGACCGTCGACCCGGTTCATGGCCTGCCCGATAATGGAATTGGTCCCATAATCCATGTCAGTCGTCTCCCAGACCGTTCATTTGTTTAAGCATCGAGACGACGAGACGCGGCACCAGTGAAATTTTGAAATCATTGTGTCCGTGGCCAGCGGCCTCCGCCATTTCCTGCTCCATTGCCTCGGCGAAGCGTTTCATATCCGGTGCCGCGCCTTCCAGCATGGCCTCGGCCTTCTCGGCACGCCATGGCTTGTGAGCCACACCGCCCAGCGCGATACGCACGTTGCGCATCAGCCCTCCTTCGAGGTCGAAGGCGAGGGCTGCGGACACAACCGCAAAAGCGTAAGAGGCGCGATCACGGACCTTTTTATAGGCCTGGAGGCTTGGCGGGTTTTCCGGCAGTTCGACTGCAACGATCAGCTCGCCGTCTTCCAGAACATGGTCCAGATCAGGCCGGTCGCCTGGCAGGCGATGCAGATCCGCAACCCGAATGCGCCTCTCCGCGCCGTCGGGCTTGCGGGTATGGACTACGGCATCCAGCGCCACCATGGCCACGGCCATATCCGAGGGATGAACTGCAATACAGTCCTTGCTGGCACCAAGGATTGCGTGAAACCGGTTCAGTCCGTGGAGCGCGTCACATCCACTACCCGGTTCACGCTTGTTGCAGGCGCGGGTCCTATCGTAAAAATATTGACAGCGCGTACGCTGCAACAGATTTCCGCCAGTCGTCGCCTTGTTGCGCAATTGTTGGGTCGCGCCGGAGAGCAGGGCTGAGGAAAGTACGCTGTACCGATCACGTATCAGGGCATGTGACGCAAGATCTGTATTGCTGACCTGAGAACCAATAACGACCTTGCCGTCGCGCGCCTCGATCTCGTTCATGCCGGCGCGTGTTACATCCACCAGAACATCCGGTGTCTCGATCTGATGTTTCATCAGGTCAATCAGATTGGTTCCCCCACCCAGAAACATGGCATTTTCAGGGATTGAGATGTCCTGCGGGTTTTCAAGGCGGCTATATTCGAAGGGTTTCATCGGTTGTCTCCCGCCACGCCTCTGATTGCCTCGACGATGTTGTTGTACGCGCCACAGCGACAAAGATTGCCGCTCATCCGCTCGCGGATTTCTTCCGAATCGAGATTTATCGGCCCTTCGCCAGTCACTGCACTGGGAATTTCCTCTTTCAACTCATCGATGAGCGCCATCGCCGAACAAAGCTGACCCGATGTGCAGAAGCCACACTGAAATGCGTCCTGTTCAATAAAAGCCTGCTGCAAGGGATGCAGTGCCCCGCCATTTGCCAGACCTTCCACCGTTGTGACCTTGTCGCCTGCGTGGGAGAGGGCCAGTGACAGGCAGGAATTTATCCGCCTTCCGTTGACGATCATTGTGCAAGCACCACATTGTCCGTGATCGCACCCCTTCTTGGGGCCCTTGAGGTGCAATGTCTCTCTGACGAGATCCAGCAATGTGCGGCGCGGATCGACCACGACGTCGTGATCCGTGCCGTTGACTGTCAGTTGTAGCGGGTACAAGGCGGCCTCTCTATCGGTCAAACGGGCGCCGGCTTGGCGCCGACATTGCCTGCTAAACTGCCCAGAGGCCGCATTGGTTCCGTTCGCAGATATTTTTTTCGGGAAAACGTGTCTGTGTTGGATAATTCGGGCTGCAAAGAACTGGACACCCGCATGTGCCCATGATCAGCTTCGAACCTGTTGCTCATACAGCATTTGATTCGGTTCTACTCTTCCGCGATCAAGGTGCACCCATGGCAAATCTTGATCATATGTTTAAGCGCCAAGGCTATTGAGGGATATCAAATTGATGCATGCTTGCCAGTTTGGACCGTATTAATTCCAGTAGCGGCTAAATAATTTAAATAACTGGATTGACCGATAGACGTTGAGTTTGTTAACTCACGTTAACCAATAAGAAGTGAGCAACCGCATATGACATTCGTTACATACTGTCAACAATTTTTCAGAACTTTTTTTTCAATTGTTATTATCAATCTAGTATTTTTTGCGGCTGTTGAAGAAAGCGCTGCGGACCCAGCTGATTCTATCACTTGTGAATCCTACACGGATAATAAGGACAGCAATCTTGGAAGAAGACAATCTGTGGATATGGCAGATTTGACACCAAAATCCAATGGATATTGTAAAACAGGCGCCGCAGCCCGAGGTTACATGACCCATTCCAATTTCGCTACGCATAATGACGACAACGCGAATTTCTTGTCATTCTGGAACAACGTAACTGAAGAAATGTTGACTTCTGATGCAAAAGGCGTGGCCATTGGGTTCGGCTCAAATATTACCGAAGTAACAATCAATAGTGTATCCCAACTCGGAACGCCTTTTTCAAACCTGGATGCTTCTTATGCTGCGTCATTCAGCTATGCCGTGGAATTTAAATATGATGGTCAACTATATGGTGTCACTTTTTCCAAAGGCACCAACAGCGGAAGCATAAATGAATTTGAAATAGCGCCAATCAGTGATGCGGAGCCGCCGACGCTCTTGTCAACCTCACCTGCCGACGGGGCTACTGGTATCGCGGTCGGATCGAACATCACTCTGACCTTCTCGGAGGACATACAGGCAGGAACGGGATCCATCACGCTCTATAAGGCGGGCGGAACGCAGGTTGAGGTCTTCGACGTTGCGAGCGACGTCAGCATCTCGGGCGCGACGGTAACGCTGGACCCGACGGACGACCTTCTTGGCGAGACCGGGTACTATGTGCAGGTGGGTGCTGCGGCGATAGAGGACCTTGCGGGCAATGCCTATGCGGGAATCACGGACGCGACGACGCTCAACTTCGAATCCGAAGACCTATCGTCTCCCAACGTGTCGATAGACGGGCCTGCGGGATTGGCCACAGGAGATTTCATCGTCACGATCACATTTACAGAAGATGTGACGGGTTTTGATGCCAGCGAGTTGCAGGTGACCGGTGGTGGTGTGGTTGGTCCTGCCTTTGTCACACAGACAGGCAGCGTGTACACCGTGAGAATTATTCCAACGCTGGGTCAGGTCGTGAAGGTCAATCTGCCTGCAGCTGTGGCGCAAGATGCCGCCGGCAACGACAATACTGCCGCCGCGGAATACACGGTTCAGACAGGATCGGCGGCATCCGCTTTCGAACTGCGCAAGGACGAGATCCGCCATATCGTCCGCAAGCAGGCAAGCGATCGGCTGACAACCCGTTTGCGTGCCAACCAGCGCATGCTTGCGGATGTGCGGGAACGCATGATCGTCGTGACGTCCGGCGAAGTCCAGGTAAGCGATGGTGAAAACAACGCATCTTCTTCTTTGGCCGGCTATGCGCCATTTGATATCAGCGGCACTGTCGACTCTGCGGCAGATGATAGCGGATGGTATCTCAATACCAAGGGCGTATTTGCGGGCCAGAGTGGCTTTCACGACATGGTCAACTGGCGGCTTTCCGGGAATTTTGGCATTGTTGCCAATGATGGCGGTGGTGTGTTGGCGGCATTTGACGCGCGCATAGCGCGCGAGCAACTTGTACGCAACGGGCTGATGCTCGGCACCTATCTGGGCGTCGAAGCCTCGACGTCTGACATCAGAGACAGTTTTACCGGCAAGCAGACGGACTGGGGTGTCTTCGGCGGTGCCTATGTCTCGGCGCGTCTTGTCGACGGGCTTTATGCCGACGGCTTTGCCTCGATCGGCTATGGGCAAAATGACCTGACCATGTCCAGCGACCTGAACAATGGATACGATCTCTCGGTGAATAGCACCTATGGCACATTGACCTGGCAGGTCGGCGGATCACTCACCGGTGTTTTTGCCATGGATGGCTTTGAGTTCAGGCCCAATCTGGCAGCTGCCTATGGCAACACTCAGCTTGGCACGATCGGCTTCCAGGCCTACGCCTATGGTTTGACGGATGCCGTATCCCTCAATGCAGGCATTGTCGAGGTCGGTACGCTCCGCTTTACACCGGAGATCAGGTTTGCACTGGGTGGCAATGATTCTCAAAACAGCACCTCAGTGCTCAGTCTGCTGCCCGTGGTAAGCTGTGAATATGCCACAGTGACAGAATACAAGACGTCCTGCGGTGGCGGCGGCGGCGTCGGTCTGCTGGTCGGCTCCAGAAATGGCTTCGGCGAATTGGCCACCAATATAGACTACGAGAGACTTGGCGGCACAGACCGCTACGGAGCCAATTTTCAGTACAATCGGGCGTTTTGAAGAACCGATTATCCGAAAGGCTTCAGCGCGTCAGTGCGGTTTGCAGCAGCCCTAGGGCTTTCAGGCACCGCCCACTCTTTCATGTAAAAGCAAAGTCAAATCCGGGTGCGTCTGGAATGTAGGTTGAACAACTGCGGGACTCAGAAGCACTCAATGCAGACCTCCGCAATTGCCCGGGCGTTGACACGGTCGGGCTGAACCTTGCGGTCGGTTCGTTCGGTCTTCTGCCACAAGAAGAAGCGCAGGAGCGGCGAGTTATAGCAAAGATAGATGATTATGCCCCATCGGATAAGCCCAGCCTATCCTACGGCAAGTCACGCCACGCGGCGCGGCCTGGTTGGCCGGGCAAGCGAAGCAACGCCGTGCGACGGGTAGGCTGGGCTCACCTAAGGCCACTTATCAGCCCGCAGTCGCTGGAACTGTTCGCTGGATTATTCCGGCTCAATTCTCGATGGTGCAGCAGGTCCATGTTTTTTTGCCGACGTCTGATGTTTCCGATCAAGAATTTTACCGTCAGCAACAGGGACTTCGACACCATCGGACGTTTTTGGGCTATATGTTTATGGCTCGCCGTCAGGAATACTGCCGAACCGGTGCCGTTCCATGCATCCCATGCTTGCACATATTGCGGCACCATAGGTTTGGCCTGTAGCAATAAATCCTGTCGATGACTGGGATAGGCGTCGTTTCATGCGCCACCGTTCGACCGCCCTGAGACCTGTGCCAGGCAAGCCGAGCCCAATAACGATAGAACTGCGCAGATACTGTCAGCCGACCAGATATGACTGTGCTTTTGACGAGGGCCACTTCATGGCGCTTAACTGAACCGCCCCGGAATTGTCGGAGGCTATTTGGTTTAAGTTATGCTGCCATGGCTGGTTCGTCCAGCATGGCGTAGTAGCGTTGTTCGGCTTCAACTGGCGGAATGTTTCCGATGGGTTCCAGCAGG
>Ga0208648_1001175_pt1 | contig 22508 bp, 21 predicted proteins | sample AntAceMetag02UKL_FD_184772 | JGI IMG/M metagenome (GOLD analysis project Ga0208648, IMG submission 184772) | Saline lake microbial communities from Ace Lake, Antarctica - Antarctic Ace Lake Metagenome 02UKL (SPAdes) (version 2) | ecosystem: Environmental > Aquatic > Non-marine Saline and...
GTAATATGCCCGATTAAAAAAACCGGTGTTCCGGTTGATTTTGAATATTGTTGCATTTCGGCAGCACACTCACGAATTTGAGAAATACTACCTGCCGAAGATTCAATCAAATCGGTATGCAAAGTTTGAATAGAATCAATAATTACAATTTCAGGTTGAAGTTCTTCAATCTGACGAAAAATATTTTGCGTTAAGGTTTCGGTGAGAATATAACAATTTGAACTATTGTTGCCAATACGCTCGGCTCTCATTTTAATTTGCTGAGAGCTTTCTTCGCCGGTAATATATAAAACATTGCGTTTCTTGATGTTTACGGCAACCTGAAGCATCAAAGTTGATTTTCCAATACCGGGTTCACCTCCAATTAAAATTAACGAACCGGATACAAGGCCACCACCTAAAACTCTGTTTAATTCGGAATTATTTGTGTCGATTCTTTCTTCAGTATTCGCTTTGATCTCATGAATTAACTGAGGCTTATCTTTCTTTTTACTTTTTTTATTTGAGGATTTCTCCCATGTGTTTTTATCAGAATCTCTTTGAATTACTTCTTCGATAATTGTATTCCATTCTCCACATGAGTTGCATCTTCCCATCCATTTTGAATGCTGAGCCCCACAATTCTTACAAAAAAAGGCTGTTTTTGTTTTTGACATAGAACGTATTTTCAAAAAATAATATCAATAATTAGATTTGAATGCAAAGTACTAATATTTCTTAATCCTGTTTTCAATAATAGTTGTCGAAATATCCAGCACGAGATCAATTGTTTTTACTTCTCCACCTTTTGCTTTAACAATATCATAACCAACAATATCTTCCTCCAAATAATCGCTTCCTTTTACCAAAACATCGGGCTGAACAAATTTAATTAAATCGTAAGGTGTGTCTTCATCAAACAAAACCACGGCACTTACAAATTGCAATGATGCCAATATCATTCCCCTTGACTTTTCATCATTTATCGGCCGATTATTCCCTTTTAATTTCCGAACGGAATTATCTGTATTTAAACCGATAATTAAAATATCGCCAAAATCAGAAGCTTTTGACAGATAATCAATATGGCCGAGATGTAAAATATCGAAGCAGCCATTTGAAAAAACAATTTTTTTATTAAGAAATCGCCAAACCGCAAGTTGATTTTTTAATGATTTTTTAGTTAAAATCTTAGATCGAATAATATCAACTTGTAACATTTTTTGATTTTTTTGATATTGTGAACAAAATAAAATAAGAAATCGCTCCCACTAAAATAACGAATAATATTTGAGAGGAATGGACTATGGTTGCATAGGAAGCAGCGGCGGCAGAACCAATTCCATACAATTCAAAAAGTATGGCTTTAACAATGAAATGATAGGATCCAATGCCACCCGGAACAGGTGCAACCATTCCAAGACTACCAATGGCGAGAACTGTTATTCCATCAATAATTGTAAGTCCTGAGGTTGCTTCCATTGCAAAGAAAACAACATAGGTCATAAGAAAATACATCAACCAAATTACAAAAGTCCAAATAAAAAAACCTGATTTGTTTTTTAGATTTTTAATTGTTTTCAATCCATCAAAAAAACCCTTTTTAAAACCTTCTATTTTATGATAAAAATTAGTTTTTTTTAACCTTGATTTCAAATATTTTATCAGAAAAACACATATTAACACCATTATTATCACCAACAATACAATGTAAAGAATTGTTAAATAACTGCTTTGGGCTTTTGAAAAAAGCGGTTCAAAAATCAATCTGTTAACAAAGCCACCAACAAGATTAATTTGGAAAACAATTGTACCAATTATAATCAGCATAAGAACTAGGAAGTCGAAAACCCTTTCGGCAACAACCGAACCGAATAATGAATCGAAAGGAATTTTTTCGGTTTTGCTTAATACACCGCAACGTGTTACTTCACCAAGCCGAGGAAATGCAAGATTGGCCAAATACCCGACCATTACCGAATAAAATGTTGTGCTCGTGCGAGTTTTGTAGCCAAGTTGATTTATTAAAATATTCCATCTTATGGCACGAGCAATATGGCTAAAAAATGCAGCAATGATTGACAGGCCTATCCACCAATAATTTGCATGATAGATTTCTTCCAATAAAACATGAATATCAATCTTTCGGAATACTAACCAAAGTAAAGCTATACCGATCAGAATAAAGAAAATAAATTTACAAACTGATAAAATCTTTTTTTTCAAAAACTTATTTTAGTTGGTTTTTACTATTGGGAAACACAATTGTCGGTGAAAATAATTTTGCTTCCTCAAAATCAATTAATGCATAAGAAACAATAATAGCTAAATCACCAATAGCAACTTTTCGGGCTGCTGCACCATTCAAAGAAATAATACCGGAGCCCCTTTCTCCTTTAATAATATAAGTCTCGAGACGTTCACCATTATTTATATTATAAACATGTACTTTCTCGTTTTCAATAAGATTCGCTGCATCCATCAAGTCCTCATCAATGGTTATGCTACCAATATAATTTAGATTGGCTTCGGTGATTAAACCTCTGTGAATTTTCGATTTTAATACCTCTATCTGCATAATGTTGCAAAATTACTAAAATATTGCGATATTATCGATCAAACGAATTTTTCCTAAAAATAAGGCAATGCATGCAATAAGGTTTTTATTTCTAAGCAAATTGGTTCCCTGAGAAAGTGTTTTTTTATCCACAAGTTCAAAATATTCGAGTTTCATTTCCGGGTATAAATTAATTTGCGAGTCAATATGCTTATTAATTTCTTCAATTGACAATCTAAGAAAATTTCTTTTAACAAATTGCAGAGTTTTAAAAATTACGGGTGCAATCTTTCTTTCTTCCGTTGTAAGCCTTTCGTTGCGTGAACTCATCGCCAGTCCGTCTTTTTCTCTTACTATGGAGCATGGAACGATTTCAACGGATAGTTTTAATTGCTCAACTAAGGCTTGAATAATTCTTAGTTGCTGAAAATCTTTTTCACCGAAATAAGCCTTATCGGGTTGAATAATATCAAAAAGTTTTTTAACAACAACTGCAACTCCATTGAAATGGCCGGGCCTGTGTTTGCCTTCCATGACTTTATCGAGATTTCCAAAATCATAAACAGTTTTTTCTTCCTCGGGATACATTTCTTCGTTTGAAGGAGCAAAAAGAACATCACATCCGATTGATTCTAATTTTCTAATGTCATCTTCCAAAGTTCTCGGATATTTTTTCAGGTCTTCTTTATTGTTGAATTGTATAGGATTAACAAAAATACTACAGGCTAAAATATCGTTTTCCCGTTTTGCCCTTTTCATTAGTTCTAAATGCCCTTCGTGCAAAGCTCCCATCGTCGGAACAAATCCGATTGTTCGTCCATCGGAGCCTTGTTTTGAAAGAAATTCACTCGTATCCTTAATAGTATTAAATACTTTTAATTTCTGCATCATTTTATATTTGATAATTCATCAATAATCTCAATTCTTAATTCTAAAATCTAAAATCCTCAACATATCTTTTTCGAGTGAAGTTTTAGGAGTTTCAATAATTCTACCTATCTCTTTTCCGTTTTTTAAAAATATAAATGTCGGGACACGTTCAATTTCAAATTCGCTAATATCAATCTGGCGAGCTCTTTTTGATCGGTCAACACAAATAAGCTTTAAATTTTTTTCATTAAAATTTATTTTATCCAAAATTTTATAAAACCTTCCTACCTGCTCTTTGCTGTCGCCACACCATGTACCTAAAATGCAAACAATTTCAATATTCTTTAGCTTGGGTTTGATTTTTTTTATAAGCGATGATTTTGGTTTATAATTTGAATATTCCTCCGAAAAATATTCACCAAAGACTTCCGACTTCAAACCGGCTCTGTCGCAGATTCCAATTAATATGTCTTTATTACAAATTGTATCGAAAATTATTTTATTCTTTTCCTGTGAATAAACCAAACCCGATATTAAGCAGATTAACAAAAGAAGGGTAATTTTTTTCATTATTATTCAGTTATAAATAAAAGCATTAGTTTTCAATGCAAATATACGAAGACTTATAAAGTAGCATTGATTTTGAAGACAAAAAAAGCAAAAAAAAAGGCCTGCAAAATTTGCAGGCCCATTACCCATATAAAAATCCACTACTCTGAAATTTGAATCTCTTTTTTGAGATTAAATTCCCCTTTCTCTTTTTTTGGAAGTTCAATTTTTAAAATTCCATTTTCGTAATTTGCTTTGATCTTTTCGGTATCAATTGTCTTAGGCAATGTGAATGAACGACTAAATGAATTATAAACAAATTCTTTTCTTGTGAAATTCTTTTCTTCTTCATTCTTTTCTTCTTTCTTTTCTGACGAAACTGTCAACAGATTGTTTTCAACACCAATCTTTACATCCTTTTTTTCAACACCAGGTATTGCAATATCGACATTGAAAGATTTTTCATTTTCAATAATGTTTGTTAGTGGCACACACTTAGAACAATTATTTGATTCATCAATATTTCCTTCGAAAAGATGATCGACAAAATTCAACACCGATGGATAATTTCTCATTCTTACTAAATTCATTTTTAATTCTCCTTATATTTATTTGTTAATTATTAATTTCTTTTTCCCAATTTATGTCAAATTCCATACCATTGGAAAAAGCGATTAAACTTTTAAATATATATGACATAATGACCTGTTTAGAAGATATCGTTATGACGATGTGTCAGTATAAAAATTTGTTTATTTTTCAACAGGCTCTATATAGGCTAAATAGGATTACTCAAAAGAAATAATTAAAACAGGGAAATAAAATTTTACTATTTTGGTCGCAAGAAATGAATTTTAGAATAAGAAAAGCTACAGAAAAAGATTTTGATGCAATTCTCTCATTAATAAAAGAATTGGCACATTTCGAGAAAGCTCCTGAGAAAGTAAGCAATTCAGTCGAGCAAATGAAAGAGGAAAAAGATATTTTCGGATGTTTTATTGCTGAAACGGAAAAGAAAGAAATAGTTGGAATTGCTTTGTATTTTTTTGCTTATTATACTTGGATTGGAAAATCACTTTATTTGGATGATCTTTACGTTAAAGAAAAATATAGAGGGGGAAAAATCGGTGCAAGATTGCTGAAAAAAGTTATTGAAGTAGCAAAAAAAGAAAACTGTAAAAGGCTTAGATGGCAAGTATTAAACTGGAATAAACCGGCAATTGATTTTTATAAGGAATTTGGTGTCGAGTTTGATGATGAATGGATTAATTGTGATTTTGATTATAAAAGCATTCAGGAATTTAAAATTTAGCGAAATTTAACAAATCGGTTTTAAAATTAATTTCCGATTAAGATTTAATATTATCCATTTTTATAGTTTGATTTCATTTCTTCAATACCTGATTTCCAACTACAGTTGAAGAATATCTTTTCGGGTATGCAGCAAAATATCCTAATGCTCCATTGCTGATATTACTTGAAACATTTGCTTGCGGACTACTAAACAAGGGGCTTTGATAACCGGTTTCAGCCTGAATCTCCCAAACAAAATCTGCATATTCTTCAGTGATTGTTGACATTATTAAAGTAACTGTATCGCCCGGGTGAAGGTTTTCGTCTTCACGTTCTTCTTCAAACCAACCGACACCAACACCATTTGAATAACTTCCATTGAAAAATTTATCATCCGAAACATTTACTTCATCAATAGTATCGGTAATTAGAATATTATTTTTCATCCAATTGAACATATAAAAATCGCTTGTGGGTGGTTCGTTAGCGTAAAGCCTGATTTCCCAAACTTCCCAACTGTCAATATATTCAATTCCAATTGAATCAATTATTCCGACAGGCATTAGTTTATCCATCGCAGTAAAATTTTTATGACCGTTGATTTCTTCTAAAAGTTCAATGTTTAAAGTATATGTTTTCCCGATTTCACCTGCAATTTTTTCGGTCTTATAAATTCCGGGTTGAGTTTCCGTCAGATTAAGTATATTTTGGCCATCAGCAATTGTTATTTTAGCTCCCTCAACAACCGGAGCCGGTTTGTTGTAAAAATAATCACTTGTTTTGGTAAGTTTTACAATATGGTTTTTTGCTTCATCTGTAATATATGCTTCAACGACAAGACGTGTATAAGTATCATTGAGTTCGATATCAATTTTTTCGGTGCAGGCAACTATGCTTATCACGATTATTGTAAAACAGATAATTTTCTTCATGTGTTTATGTTTTTGTTTTAACATTTTTAATGAATTAATTTTAAAAACGAAAATTATAAGTAATTGACGGAACAATCCCAAATAAATAAGTCATTTCTGCAAATGTTTTATTGGGATTATTTGTTTCCTGTTCAAAATTGATCGACCAAGGATTTTTTCTACCATAAGCATTATAAACAGAGAGATTCCATTCGCCTCTCCATTTTCGATTCGGCTTAATTTTCCCCTTTAAAATAAATGAAAGATCAAGCCTGTGGAAATCTTTTAAACGATAGGAGTTTCGGTCGGAATATACCGGTGCAATAATATTTCCATACTCAAATCTTCCGGTGGGAAATGTAACAGGCGAACCTGTCATATATACCCAGTTTAAACCAAAACTCATACGTTCGTTTAACTGATAATTTAACACAATTGCAATGTCGTTGGGTTTATCGTAGGGTGAAAGATAAGATTTACCGCTATTTATTTCAGGAATTTCCCTTTCAGCCTTTGAAAGTGTGTAGCTGACCCAGCCGTCAAGTTTTTCAAAATGCAATTTAACGAGAAATTCAATTCCGTACGACCAAGCCTTCCCAAATCTAAAGTCTCCTTCCAATTCTTTATTAAGTAATAAATCGGCATGATCTTTAAAATCAATAGCGTTTTTATTAAATTTATAATATGCTTCGACCGATGTTTCAATCGTATTATTTCTTAGGTTCCTGAAATATCCGATAGCAACTTGATCGCCAATTTGCGGTTTTATATTTGGGCTACTCGGCAACCAAATATCTAATGGAGTCCCGGCAGTAGAGTTTGATGCTAAATGAATATACTGATATGTTCGGGTATAACTTGCCTTGATTGATGACTCATCATTTAGTAAATAATTAATGCCAAGCCTTGGTTCCAAGCCTGTATAAGTATTAAAAAAATCACCTGAAGGATATACGGTTGAGTCGATTACAACAAATTGTTCGTCAAAATTATATACTGTTCCTTTACCTATATTATTAAAGACAGAAAACCGAAGGCCATATTTAAGCGTCAATTTCGTTCCAATTTTTTGTTCGTTACTAAGATAAATCCCCGATTCAAGAGCATAATTTTTTGATACAGTATATTCTGTAAAAAATGATTCTTCGCCTAAACCTCGGGCACTACCCGGTTTAAAGTTATGAAAGGTTGATGTTAATCCGAATTTTATAGTATTTTCAGTATTTGGATACCAATTAAAATCAGCTTTTAAGCTATGGTCACGTAAAGCTGCTTCCCAAATAAAAGAATTTGCTTCACCCTCGGGAACTCCGAGCGAATAGTCAAAAACACTACGAATTAAAGTAAAATTTGAGAAAAGTTTTTTTGAAAATAAATGGTTCCATCTTAAAGTTTCTGTTTCATTTCCCCAACCCATTTTGAAATTATTACCTTTAAAAACATCTTTACCATAGTAAAATGAAGCATAAAATCTGTTATTTTCATTTAAACTATAATTTACTTTTGCATTAATATCATAGAAATATAATTTATTGTTTTTCAAATCTTCATCATTGGATAAACCAAGAAAAATATCAACATAAGTCCTTCTTCCCGAAACTATATATGATGCTTTATCTTTTTTAAGAGGGCCTTCTAAAGTCAGGCGGCTCGAGATTGTACCAATGCCCCCTGTCCCTGAAAAGTTTTTCATGTTTCCATCTTTCATCCTTACATCAAGCAATGATGATAATCTGCCACCGTAAGCAGCTGGGATGTCGCCTTTAAATAATTTAACGTCTTTAATAGCATCGTTGTTGAAAATACTAAAAAAGCCCATTAAGTGAGCAGGATTATAAACTACAGCTTCATCCAATAGAATGAGGTTTTGATCAATAGAACCTCCACGTACACTAAAACCGGAACTTCCCTCAGCAGCAGTTTGCACACCCGGCAATAATTGAATGGCTTTGATTATATCAACCTCTCCCATTAGAGCTGGGATTTGTTTAATGGTTTTCACATCCATTTTTGATACACTCATCTCGGCTTTACTGACATTTGCATTAACAGCTTCCCCTTTTATAACTACTTCTTCCAATAGCTTTAGTTGAGACTCCAGTTCAATATTAACAGTAATATTTTTTGTTAAATCAATTTTTTTCTCAAGTGTTTTATAGCCTATATAAGAATAATTTACTTGGTAATTACCAGGCAACAGACTTATTGAATAAAATCCATATAAGTTTGTTACTGTTCCGCTTTTTAGTTCTTTAATAAAAATTGTAGCACCCAGTAAATCCTCCCCGGTGTATTTATCTTTAATATGCCCGCTTATAGAATATTTTTTCTTATTGTCATCCGTATTCCCATAGGATTTAGTAATTTGAAAAGAAAAAATTAAGATGATAATTAGGGTGAATATATTTTTCATTAATTTTTTGCTTGCTTAGGTATTTGTATAAAAAGAATAGACGAAATTCTATTCTTTTTTGTTACACTCCTTTTATAATTTTCAAACATTCATATGAAGAAATTCTATGTAAATCTTAGTCAAAATTTCTTTAATAATATATCTTTTAAACTAAAATAAATTTAGTATATCCATATCATTTTTAAGAAATATGCATTGAATTCCAAGTTCTTCGGCAGGTTTAATATTTTGTATTGAATCATCGATAAAAAGTGTTTCTTCGGGTTTAAGATTAGCATCTTTTAACACAAATTCATAGATTTCTTTTACAGGCTTTCGCATTTGCAAATCGAATGAAAACCATGCTTTTTCAAAAAGATCAGAAAATTTTTCTAAACCTGATTTGGCTTTAAAATCATTTATATAAACCTTATAATGAATAATATTAGAATTGCTTAGCAGAAAAATTCTATATTGCTGCTTTAGTTTTAATAACAAATCAATTTTATTTTTCGGAATATCAAGGATCATTGAATTCCATGCTTCATCAATTTGTTCGTCATTAATATTTCCACCAATAAGAAATTTTATTTTATTTCGAAATTCTTGAGGACTAATTAGGTTTTTTTCAAGGTCTTCGAATAAATTATTTTGTTTTGCATGAGAATACATTTTGTCAAAATTCCTTATTCCCAGTTCTTTAAATTTTCTTTCTGGAATCAAATGATCAATATTACAAATCACTCCACCGAAATCGAAGATTATGTTTTTAATTTTATTTGAAATATTTGGTTTCATAGAGTAAAAAAATGAAATAAATATGTGATTCAGCAAAAATATATAATTTTGAATTCATATTTCTGAAAAAGGAAAATATTTCTTAATTAATTCAGAAAGAGGTTTATAGTTCATCTGGTTAGAGCAGTTTGCTCATAATCAATTCCGCGAAAGCTTTCGGGGCTGGTTAGATTCAAAAAGCTTTCATATGTGCAGTTTCAGCAAAAATAATATTAAATAATTTTTTTGAGTATTATTTCCACACATTAAAAGTTAAAGATTTTGATTTTATTGTTATTCTATTTCAATATTTTTAAGAAAAAAAATTGATTTCTGTTTGTATTTTTACAAAAACATGTAAATTTGCAAACCATTTTTTATGGGAATAAAAATTTTTTAATTTTTATTGGGCCTATAGCTCAGTTGGTTAGAGTAGTTGACTCATAATCAATTGGTCCCTGGTTCGAGTCCAGGTGGGCCCACAAAAAAAGAGGATTTTCATTTAGAGAGTCCTCTTTTTATTATATGTATTATTGTTATATACTATATAGTTCTTGAAGTGATACATTTTATGTAGGTTCCACAAGACTTTTTCTTGAATTTTAAGCTTGCCCTTGTTTGTTAAGTTCCTTTCGTACCTGTGCTATATGTATCATAATGTAAATTTTATGCTAACATAACATGGCTCTCCGAAATAGAAAAGGATAAGGAAGAAATTGTTATATTGTTAAATGGTTATAGAAATAATGTATATTCGAAGCCTTAATTTAGAAAAGATTTTGCAAGAAAAACATTAGCATAATTTAATATTATGAAAAAAATTTATTTGATTGCTATTATTTTATTGGCGTTTTCAGTTTATATGGGATGTAAAAAAGATGATGAATTTAATTGCGGAGATACCTTTATGGACCATAGGGATGGATTAAATTATAACACTGTATTAATAGGGGATCAATGCTGGATGGGTGAAAACCTTAATGTAGGTGATATGATAAAGGATACTCTTGAAATGAAAGATAATGGAGTTATTGAAAAATACTGCTTTAATAACGACCCTACAAATTGCGATGAATACGGCGGTTTTTACCAATGGGAGGAAATGATGGAATACACTACAACAACCAGCGTGAAAGGAATTTGTTCATTTGGCTGACATATACCGACCGATAAAGAATGGACTTTATTAACTGATTTTCTTGGAGGAGAAGATGTTGCCGGTGGTAAAATGAAAGAAACCGGCACAACACATTGGCAATCACCAAATATGGGCACTAATGAAAGCGGATTTACGGCCCTTCCCAGTGGTTACCGACGTCCGGATTTTGATTTCCATGCTCCCGGAACCTTAACTGCTTTTTGGTCGTCGAGTGAGTACAATAATAGTTTTGGTTCCTGGTTCCGGGGCCTCTCATCGAATAACCACGATCGATTAGACCGTAGTGTGAGTGGTAAGGATTTGGGTTATTCAGTTCGTTGCCTCAGGGATTAGCCTCGAGGTATCGGGATTTCGCTATACTCAACATTCGATTATTTACCTGCCTTCAATAAAAAAGAAAGCGAGAATGGTTAAATTGTTATATTGATAAATTGTTATAGAAAAAACTATATTTGTATTCTTATTTTAGAAAAGATTTTGCAAGAAAAACATAAACATAATTTAATATTATGAAAAAAAATTATCTGATTGCTAGTATTTTATTGGTGTTTTCAGTTTACATGGGATGTAAAAAAGATGATAACAAAGATGATGGCGGTGAACCATGCCCCGGAACACCAACTGTAACTTATGAAGGACAAGTTTATAATACAGTATTAATTGGCAACCAATGCTGGTTTAGAGAAAACCTGAATGTAGGTACTATGATAAAAGGCAAAGATGAAATGACAGATAATGGAGTTATTGAAAAATACTGCTTCAAGAATGGTACTGAAAGTTGTAATGAATACGGCGGTTTATACCACTGGAACGAAATGATGGAATATAGTACAATGGCTGGAGAGCAAGGTATTTGCCCAAGTGGTTGGCATATTCCAGAAGATGGAGATTGGACAACTTTAACTGATTTTCTTGGTGGAAAAGATATTGCCGGTGAAAAAATGAAAGAGGTTGGTACAACACATTGGCAATCACCAAATAAATATGCTTCTAATAAAAGTGGATTCACTGCCCTTTCGGGTGGTTACCGGGACTTCAATGGTGGTTTCTACTTTCTCCCCTTCTACACAATTTATTGGTCATCGAGTGAGGGCGATACAAGTAATGCCTGGTGCCGAGGACTCAGTTATGATTACGCCGGTGTGTACCGTCCTGAAAATGGTAAGAATCGTGGTTTTTCCCTTCGTTGCCTTAAGGACTAGAATTAGATTATTTACCTGTCTTCGATAAAAAAAAGAAGAAGTGCCTTGAGTGCCTAAAGTACTTAAAAAAAAGTGCCTAAAGTTTTAATAACTCCAGGCACTCTAAGTACTACTCTTCCAATCCTTCCAAAAGTTTCAGGAAATCCCACTAATACTTTTGAAATTTTCTTCTAACAGAGATTAATGCACAACAGAAGCTTAAAAATCCTTAGGTTTTTATAAATCTCGAATGAGATTTATCTTATTTTCCAGTCTATTTTTAACGTAACTTTCTTAAATTAAAACTACAGCAAAGATGAAGGAAGATTTTAGAAAGTCAAGGGGAATTTTAAGTGTTTGTTATTTATGAAATCAACTTTGATGCTAACTTTTGTGTATAGGTTGGCTGTGTGTTTTGATGCATTGAATTCATTGCATTGTTATGTAAAGGCTGTGTTTAATAAATCATTTTAAATTCATCTATATTTTTAATTTCACGACTGATTATTTTTTCTGACTCATCATATTTAATAACTTCCCAATCACCATTACTAACCTTTTTGATCTCAATCATTTTTGTTCCTTCAGGTCTGAATATAATGTATCCTTTTTTCGGCAATCCATTTTTATAAAAGATATCTTTGTTTATTTTACCGTTTTTGTACAAATAATTCCATTTTCCTTCCTTTTTATTGTTTTTGTAGTTTCCTTTTCCAGTTATATAGTATTTATCAGATGGAATTTTATTGACAATTCTAATACCGTTTCCACTATAAATTATTTCTCCATTTATTGTGTCGACAGGATTTTCGTAGGTAATTAATTCAATACCACTATATTCTCCGTTCTTTAAAGGTCTATATTCTGTATATATCGTGTAATGAAAATGGGCATTCTTACCACTTCCCAGGCTATAAATGAAGGTGTTATCATCAATGCTATATTCAATCCACTTTCCATTTTTAACTTCATTCTCAATTATGTTATAATTGTTTCCATTTAATTCAATAAAATTCTCAAATAAATATATTGTGTCATTTTGAGCAAAACAGACAGTTGTTAAAAATAATAATATTGTTAGAATTACTTTACTCATTTAAGCTTTTGCATAAATTCTAATTATTAAATCCCCTTTATCTATAGCTGCCCGTTGGGATGCTATAGCGCATTCATTGTGTTTATTTCATCTTTATTTTTCACAAATATAAAAATTTCATTTAGATATTAAATCAAAAAATAATAAAAGCTGGTTTTTAGTGCCGCTTTTTTTTAAGGAGTTATGAGAAAATGGTTTTATGAATGGAGAATATTTTTAAACATCTAAATTATATGGTGGTCGTTTTAATGCGTGACGGTTAAAAAGCCCCATCCACTTACCTAAAGCCTTCATAAATTTAATGTGGGCTTTTTTAATTTATTGAAAACAAATAACAAAGAATAATAAGAAACAGAAAAAACTATTTCAATATATGTTTTACAAACTGCGAAATATCATATTCCTCAGTAAAAACCTTATACAATTCCGTAATTAATGGAAATTTTATCAAAGAATTGGTTTTTGAAATTTCTTCGCAAAAAACAATTGTTGCCACCTTTCCTTCAAGCAGAACTTTGTCGGAAAGATCGGCCGTAAAAAAACCTTTACCTATTAATAAACCCAGAGTTCGATTGCGGCTCAAATCATTTAATGCGGTCAGGCTGAAATCTCCAAAGCCACAATATTTAAACAAAGTGTTTCTTTTACCACCAAATTGCATCAAAATAGTTTTCATTTCTTTAAAAGCCTTATTTAGAATCAAAAACCTTAGATTTGGTGAATCGAAATTTGCATCCACGATTCCTATAATAATAGCATAAATATTTTTCAAAATACTGGCTATTTCCACCCCTCTGATATCCGACGAAAAATCGAGGTAAATGTTTGTTTCGGAAAAAACATCTGCGATCAGATCTGAAAACTCTTTATTTTGTGAGGCAAAAGTCAGAGCTGTTGGATTTTTATTAATGATATCGCGAGCGAATGCCGGCCCTTTTAAAGTACAAACCGGATTTGGCAATTCTTCGGAAAGACTTTCGGTAATTATTTTGTTATGGATACCAAAGCCTTTAGCGAGGTTGATTAAAATTGCTTTTGGGTTTATATAATCCTGAATTTCAAAAACATGCTTAACTAAAACGGAAGAAGGAATGGCAAGAAAAATAATATCAGCCGATTTTAAAATGCTTGGATCAAGTGAAGCATTAAGTGCCGGATTTAGAATAATGTTTGGAAAATATTTAACATTAATGTTTTTATAATTAATTGATTCTACAACATCTTCCTCAATTGAAAATAAAGTTATTTTCAGATTCTTTTTATTAGAAAGTATATTTCCTAATGATGTACCTATTGAGCCGGCACCAATAAAACAGATATTTAACAATTCATCAGTCATTGAATACTAATTTAAATCGTAATTTAGTTTAACAAAAGTATTATTAATAATTATACTAATTGAAATAATTATTATAATCTTGCATAATAAATTATTCAAATTGATGAAATGGGAGTAATTAGGAGACAGACAATAAAAGGGGCAATGTATTCATATCTCGGTGTTTTGCTGGGTTTTATAATTGCCGGGCTTTTGCTTCCGCATGCTTTATCAACCGATGAAAATGGTGTTATAAAATTGATCGTATCCTATTCTGTTTTGTTCGCACAACTCGCCGGTTTAGGATTTAATAGTGTTACGACCAGATTATTTACTTTTTTCAGAGATAAACAGAAAAATCATAATGGTTTCTTTTTTATTGCTTTAATTGTTACCGTATTAGGAGTGATTCTTTCACTGATTTTGTTTTTTCTTCTAAAAGATTCAGTTTTAGAAAAAAGTGGTGGTGCAAAAAACCTACTCCTTTCAAAGTATGTTTATTATACTATCCCTATGATTTTGTGCACAGCATTTTTTTATATGCTTGATAATTATTACAAAGTTTTATATAATGCAATAATCGGGACTGCCTTAAAGGATTTTGTGCAACGAATTTTTATCCTAATCACGCTTTTATTATTCTTTTATAATTATATAAATTTCGCAACCTTCGTTTTATTATACGTTTGTTGTTATGCAATTCCGCTAATTTTGATTAGCTTGTTTTTGGTTTATGAAAAAGAAATTAGTTTAAAACCACAATTGGATTTTATTTCTAAGGATTTAAAACGTTCAATGCTCAACGTTAGCTTTTTCGGAATAATTGTAGGTTTTTCAAATATGGCAATTCTGAATATTGATAGTATTATGGTAAATCAATTAATTGATCTATCATCAACTGGGGTATATGGAATTACTTTCTTTTTCGGAACATTAATAATTATTCCGGCAAGGGCATTAAGAAAAATATCATCAGCGGTTTTGGCCGATGCATGGAAAGACAATGATTTGAAATTAATTGACGACATTTACAAGAAAAGTTGCATAAATCAGTTTCTTTTCGGTTTGTTGATTTTTATTGGAATTTGGGCAAATATTGATAATGTTTTTGAAATATTACCAAAAGGGTATGAGCTTGGTAAATATGTTATCTTTTTTATTGGGCTGGCAAATTTAATTGAAATGTCGTCGGGAGTAAGTGGTGCAATTATAGTTACTTCAAAGTATTACAGGTATCTGACATGGTTTATGTTAATTCTTCTGGTTTTACTTGTAATAACAAATTTGATTTTTATTCCCATTTGGGGGATGGCCGGAGCAGCGATTGCTTCAATGGCCTCTGCATTGGTTTTTGTTTTGTGCCGATTTTTTTTGTTGTTTGTAAAATATAAAATGCAGCCGTACAACTTAAAATTTGTTCTAATTATTATAATTGGAATATCGGTTTATTTCATTGGATCTGCAATTCCCCGTTTTGATAATTATGTAATTGATATTATTGTAAGGAGCGTTTCTATGTTGATTATTTATTCTTTACCGGTTTATTTTCTGAAATTATCACCTGATATTAACTCACGAGTTGGGGTATATTGGGGTATTATAAAAAATAAATTGAGAAGCTAATTTTTTTATTGTGAGAGAGAAAAGAGTTTGTTTGTTTTATCTGAATTATTCGACTTTTGTTAAGGAAGATTATTTCAGAGTATTATTTATAAAACTTATATAAAGCATAGCTAAATATATGTTTCTAAATTGATAAATGTAGTATTGAATTAGTTAAGAACTTATACTATTTTTGCAAAAAAAAGAAAATGATTAAGAAATTAGTAAACAAGTATTTATATAAAAAATCTAAATTTATTGCTCCAAGGCTTGATTTAGAAGCTGAAACAATTAATGATTTTGATCGTGAAAGCAGAAAAATTATCAATCTTATTAACTACACAAAAGAAAGTGGAACTTCCTATTCTGGCGAATTGTATAATAATGCTTATCATACAATAACAATTGGGGATAATACCTTGAAAGGTCAACGAAATCCTGAACTTCGATTAAAGGATGTCCCTTATGATTTTACGAATAAAAAAGTTTTGGATTTAGGATGCAATCAGGGTGGAATGCTGCATGCTATTGCTGATAAAATAAAAGAAGGGATTGGTATTGATTATGATTATAAGATGATTAATACGGCAAATAAAATAAAATTGTTTTCAAATAATACTCATTTAAATTTCTTTGTATTTAATTTAGAAGTTGAGAATTTGGAGTATTTAAAAGACTTTATTTCCGGTCGAAAAGTTGATATTTGTTTTTTATTATCAATTTGTAAATGGTTAAAAAACTGGAAGGAGCTTATAACCTTTTCAAAAAGTATAAGTACTCATATGCTTTTTGAAACCAATGGATCACTAGAACAACAAGAAGATCAAATAAATTATCTGAAACATTTCTATAACAATGTTCAGCTAATCAATGAAAAATCTGAGGATGACCCGATTCAAAAAAACAGAAAATTATTAATTTGTTTTGACTAATCTACCATGAGACAAAATTATTACTGTTTTCCAAGCAAAAAAAACTTAATGGTATTATATACTAATCAGAAATTTTTCAAATCAATTGTTTTTCAATCCCTTTATATTCAAATATCACCAAATAATACATTTCTTCTAAGGCTAAGAAAAACGTTCTTAGGGCATTGTTTATATGTTGTTTTTTCTAATAAAAGAAAAATAAGCATTCAAATCCCGATAAAGGGAATTGAACTTGTATATATAAATCATAAAAAACAAGTTTTGTTTGAATTTGGAAATACAGGTTTACCTCTTAATGTATATAAAGGAAAAAAAGAAGAATCAAGTTGGGATAAGTATGATTATTTAGGGTTACCTCTAATTATTGAATACTCAAAAAAAGAATTCCATAAAAAGTGGGAATATATTCAATGTGCATTGGAGCAAAGATGGAAAATGTTAAAGAGAGGGAAATCATTTAATATGAATCAACTCCATGGAGATTTTACTCATTTTAATATTTTAATTTCTAATGAAAAACATTTAATTGAGATTGACCAAAAAATAATTTCCAACTCAATTTTATTTGATCATTTTTACTTTTATGCTTATCTGTCTCAGTGTCTGAGTTTATGCAGTACACTATCTAAAACAGATAGAGATGAAATTCAACAAAAATTAGATAAATTAATTACAGATATATGCGTGTTTGATTGTTTCTATGCGAAGATGGAAGCACTTAATAGCTTATCATTAAAAGATGCAATTGGCTTAAAATACCCTCATGAATCCTTTAATTCTTTTAAAAACTTATTTTTGGAAAGCTAAATGAGTTTTGTAGAATAATATTTATTAATAAATATAACAATGAATGTGCTTTTTGTAACCTTTTGGTATCCAACTAAAGAGTTTCCAAATAAAGGAATTTTTATTCGTGAGCATGCTTTAGCATTATCCTCATTAAATAATGTGGTTGTTTTTCATGTTAATCTTAAACAAGCAAGACATCTTTTTAAACATGAAATTAAAGTAAAGAGTAACCAAGACAATATGATTACAATAGAATTTTCAATCTCATCCTTGTTTTATAAATTTTTTTATTATTTCTCACCTTTTTTTAATAAGATTTTCTATAAGCAATTTAAAAAAAACCTACCAAATTGTTTTACTCCTGAAATTATTCATGGAAATGTAATTTTTCCAGCAGGGATACTAACTCGTTTCATCGCAAGGAAATTCAATATTCCTTTTGTAATTTCAGAACATTGGAGCAATTCCACAAAGTTTCTGAAAAGCCATTTTTTTGGCATTTGTGGTAAAAGGGCTTATAATGATGCTTTACGAATTTTTCCTGTTTCCCATTTCCTAAAAAACAAAATTGAGCCATTCATTAAGGATCGTAACAAACTCATTGTTATTCCAAATGTGGCTGATAATCACATTTTTAATTATGTAAAAAAGAATAATGTATCCGACTCAATACAATTTATTGCCGTAGCAAGCTGGCAGAAAACAAAAAATTTTGCCAAAAGGCCTGATATTATGATTCAGGCATTATCAGAATTTCAAAAACACACTAATAAAAAGGTTGTTTTACATATCGTTGGCAATGGGGACCTTATTGAGTGGATGAAACAGGAATCTGAGCAAGTGGGAATTAAAATGAAATTTCATGGATTCGTGTCGAAAGAGGAATTAGCAATTCTATTCCATAAGACTGATTATTTAATTCATGCAACTAATGTAGAAACTTTTAGTCTTGTAGTGGCGGAAGCTTTGATGACAGGAACACCTGTTATTGCATCCAAAGTAGGTGCAATTCCAGAATTAGTTTCCAAAACATGCGGTGTTCTTGTTGATAATGATCTGAATAATTGGATAAAAGGATTATCTCTCCTTACAAAAACAAAGTTTGATCATAAGAAAATTCATTCTATGTTTCAGCAAAAATTTTCTACAGAAATAATTTCCAAGCAAATTACTGCGGCATATCAGAAGGTATCATAATCGGCATAAGTAAATTGGATGTTTTTTGGTTTAAGAGAATCATCAACTAGATAAAAACCAATAGGGAGACTGTCAGAGGGGGTAATTTCTTCAATTAAATAATTAAATAACCAATGGTTTTTACTTAAGATAAAAACAGCTTTTTTACATCCTAAGATTTTTGACAGTTTTTTAACTGTTTTTATTAATTCTTTAGTTTGTGATTTTTCAAAATAACCTACGGCACCAATAATTAAATGCGGTTTCGATTTAATAAGTAGAGAAAAATCATTAATTTTTATCATTGATTTCTCATTGTTATCTAGTTTGTACTTAAAATAATTTAAGTCTTTTTTTATCTCTCCAATAGCATCTAACGATTCAAAACAACTTATGTTTTTTTCGTTAAGTTCTAAAGTGTATTTAGAAATTCTATAATTAACAAACTTCCTGTAAACTTGTTCAAAATATCTATTTCTTGAGGCAATTTCACAAAATGGTATAGCTAGGTTATTAATTGTGAATTTTTGCATTGAACCATAGAAAATCCAATTCAATTTTTTTTTAAATCCAGAATAAGAGTTTTCATTTGGAAATCCAAAAATTAACTTTATACCTTCTTTTTTAGCTAACTTATATGTCTCATTAGCTAATGTTATAAACAACCCCTTTTTTCTATGATTCGGTGCTGTCATTGTATCTCCTGATTGAGCAACAACATAATCTTTTGACTCATACCAAAGAGTGATTGGGAATACACCATAATAAGCTGCAGGAGAACCGTTTTTGTCTTCCGCTAATATTCCTATGTTTTTTAAACCAAAAACACTTGTGTTATATTTTTTTTCAATTTCTAAAATAGAATGTTCATTTCCAAAAGATTCTCTTTGTAATATTTGTATCTGAGAATATGAATTATCGTTTATTTTGTTTATATTATACATGTTTTAATTTGTTTTAATTCCCTTTGAATTAAATGCCTTACTGAGGAATATCATATTTGATTCGAATGTTGTAGTATTGGAAATACCATACCTATTCATTATTCGTAAATCATCAGTATCTTTATCTTCTGTATAATTAACAGCCATTTGATATAAATAACCAATCTTCTGAGCAACATTTTTAACTTCCTCATTATAACTTCCATCAGGATAAGCTATCATGTTTACATCTATATCTAATGTTTTTTCTAATAAGTTCTTTGATTGCAACAGTTCCCTATTTGCATCTTCAATGCATATATTACCAAGATTGTAATGCAAATGCCCATGTGAGCCTATTTCAATTACTTTTGACTTTGAAAGTTGAATTAACTCATCCTTTGTCATTAACTTCCAAACTTCAGTTGGTATTGATTTCAATTTATTTTCTAAGTTGTAATTACTCACTAATTTCTCTAATAATCGCTCTCTTTCAGAATAAGAACAAGATTTAAGAAGATCAGTAAGATTAATATTATTTTCTATATCTATCAAGTTTGTAAATTTAAACTGCTTTAAAGTAATAATCTGGTCTTTGTAAAAATAATATAGAGCAGCTATCAATTCAGGCCAAAGGCATCGAATTTTCATTTCTTGTGTACAGATGCTAGAAATAAAAAAAGTAGCATTTATATCATACTGTTCAAGTAAAGGAAGAGCAATATTTAAATTGTTTTGAAATCCATCATCAAAGGATATCGTTAAAGTTTTTTTCTTTAGTTTGATACCGTTTTGAATATAATGAAAAGCTTCTGATGTAGATATGATATCGAAGTTTTTTTTGTAGAACATTAAATGTTTTTCAAATTGTTGTTTTGTAATGTGTCTTGGAGAAAAGTATGTGCTATTTTCTAATACTACACCGTGATACATTACATTTATGATTGAGTTATCGCTTTTAATACGAATCAGTTTATCAATTCCTAAACCCATCATTGTGGGAAATACTATTTTTCGAGCTATCTTTTTACTTATATTCATTTATCCAATTAATTATATCCAATATTTTCATTAAGAGAAGTACGGGGTTTTGCTCCGATCTTTCAACCTACTCTTTCATTTTTTATGTTCATATTTTTCAAATTACGAATTCGCTAAGCATTGCTTATAAGCTTATGTATGTAAATTGAATGGCAAATTTAGAAATAATATTGCGGATAACCAAAAAGTTTATAAATCATTGACTTTTATCAAAGGATACTATCTTTTTGAAAGATAGTATCCTTAAGCAAGAATTTATTGTATCACAATCTTTTTAACCTGATTAAAGTTTTTGTTGCTAAAGCTTATAAAATAAACTCCGGCAGCTAATTCTTTTAGATCAAGTTGCTGTGTTGAGAGGTTTTTTGTTCCATCAATTTCAAAGAAGCGATAATCATTACCATGAACATCAAACACTTTCACCTGAATATTTTCACTTACTCCTTCAATTGAGATATTAAATATTCCTTCGGAGGGATTGGGAAATATTGAAATGTTTTCTTCGATATTTTCAATATTATTTACACCTTTTGTAAATTTAATTATGCTATATAATCCATCTTCTTCAGGATAAATGTTATTCATATATGCTTCATTATAAGGGTCCATCATATTGTATTCAAAAGGAATTAATGATTGAGTTGAATTGTCCCATATTTTTAAAATTATCGGATTACCTTCTTTATAACCTTTTCCATTAATAAGTGTGCTAAATACCGGAAGTTCATTGTTAAATTCCTTTTCCGAAGAAATTCTCATGGAACCAACCAAAAGTTCTCCATCATAGGCAGCCACTTCATCACCAATTTCCAAACCTTCTAAATATAAAGTATAAACAGGCTCGGCAGGATTACCTCCTTTAAAATTAAAATAATTAGTTTTTAAAATATGTTTATTAAAATTTTCACTATGTGACATTGAGACCGATTTTTTTGAAGAAATATTTATTTCATCCCTTAAACAACGAGCTGAAAGACCATAAGCTTTCATGGAACCGTTTCGATATGCTTGATTATTATTGTTTTCAAGCATCCTTAACCATGAATGTATAGTGTTATATGGATTAATTGTCGATGTCCAAAAATAAACTTTTATTCCAATATTTTGAAATATACCTGTATCCCATTCTCTTTTTCCTGTTAATAAAGCTTCAAATCCTGATGATCCACCTTCAAGCATTTGTTCTCCACAATCTATCCCCCTCCAATTGTATGAATCAGGATTATTAATACTTGGGTCAAGATAATTTTCCATCTCAAACCATTCGGCATCGGAAGGCAAATGCCATCCATTTGGACATATTCCCTGCTCACTTTGAGTTGTTTTGTATTGCATCATTTCATTCCATTGATATAAACCTCCAAATATCTCACAATTCATTGAGTCATCATCATAACAATATTTTTCAATTATTGAGTTATCCGACATTGTTATTACTCCATCAATTTGAGTTCCGATATTCAGGTTTTCTGCCATCCAACATTGATCACCAATTTGTACAGAATTGTAAGTTTGTCCATCACGTGAGTCAGTAAAAGGATCACCGCAAGTAAACGGATAAATTAAAATATCTTCAGAGAACATTTTCACAAGATAGCCTTCGTCGGGATTACAATCACCTATACCATTTACCCAGTTTGGTCCGATTTTTCGCAAAGTTTGTCCTTGAGAGTTTCTGATAAAATCAAGATTATCCCCAATAATAGAAACAAAAGCTTCTAAAGCATCAATTGATGTTGTAGATAAATAACTTACAAACTGGTAACCTGCATATAAGGGAATTGGAGTTGAAGGATCAACTAACTCTCCTTCAATTGTAAATGAATCATCCCCAAACATTTTAACAAGGTAGCCTTCTTCAATAATCCAATTCCCAATTCCATTAACCCAATTAGGCCCGATTTTTCGTAAAGTTTGCCCCTGTGAATTTCTAACAAAACCAAGATTATCATTCAGAATATCT
>Ga0208648_1001178_pt1 | contig 22492 bp, 20 predicted proteins | sample AntAceMetag02UKL_FD_184772 | JGI IMG/M metagenome (GOLD analysis project Ga0208648, IMG submission 184772) | Saline lake microbial communities from Ace Lake, Antarctica - Antarctic Ace Lake Metagenome 02UKL (SPAdes) (version 2) | ecosystem: Environmental > Aquatic > Non-marine Saline and...
TCAGGCGTCCCGCTTCGGGCGGTTCCAGACCAGCGTGTAGTCGCCGTCCTTCTCGGCCGGCCACAGGGCCGCGTTGATTGGGGCATTGAAGCTCGGATCGTCGAGCTTGATGGAGATGTAGGGTTCGCCGTCGTTGGAGACCTGGTTCCAGCCCGCGCCGATCTCGACACTGGCCCCGGCGGTGATGCGGAAGTCGGGTGCGTCGCGCGAGGTGCGTTCGATGGGGTTGAGGCGGGCCTTGAGCTGGACGGTGAGGGTGCGGACATTGCCGGAGATTGCGTTGCCGTTGGTGGTGAATTCGCCGATGATAGCCATTGTCGTGATCCTTTCGGTTTGTTCGAGCCGCGACCACCGCGACCTCGATGGCTGTCACAATGATCGGAGACGATCGGGCCGCACCCCTTGGGGCCGGAACAGCGTGGAGGACGGCCGGGGACGGGCTTTTTGCTTCGCGGTGCAAAGCGCGTTCACGCGCGGCGGAAAAAACCGGGCACGGTCGTTGCGGAAGGACGATTGAGGCCTTGGCCGCTCTTCGATCAGACATGCCATATCGAGGACGTGGTGGCCGCGCCGGCAATCCCCAACCGCAAAGGGTTCGGAAATGGCGTCAGTTCTTCGGCACAGACACGCTGCCAACGGCAACATAATGGCTGACCTCCATTGGTGCTCCTGTCGTGCATGCTGGAGGGCTATCTCGAATCCGAGATTGTCTTGATGACGTCTCCACGACCTGCCGCTGGCGTTGATGGAGATGTTGATCACTGTAGCGCCTGTGATCTTTCGGATGGCCGGGTCCGCTCTGGCAAGATTGCTGACACTGTGCGCAACCAGCTCGATCCCGGCTTTGTCGACGGTGAATAGCCCGACAACCTGCTATTCAGGCCAGACTGAGCCTAAACCCTGACCGGACATCGCTGTTCTGCCCACGCAAGGGGCCTTGTTCCGGGCGACCCTTCGGTTGCGGCGGGACGGTACAAGCAGGACAGTGGCAGTGTTCATGAGGATAGAAACCTGAAGGGAAGGGCGCGCCCTTCCCTTCAGGCATTCGAGCAGGAAGCCTCATGCGGCCTCTTCTGCGATTTCAGCCCTTGGCTGGATATCGTGCAGATAGGCGACGGCGCGTTGCGCATGCGCAGCCGCCTGGAAAATCGCCCGGCGGTCGCCGTCAAGCAGCTTCAACCACCCGGCCACATAGCTTGCATGGTCAGGCCGCGGCTCCAGCTCGGGCACGATGCCGAGATCGGCGCAAAGGAAACTGGCGCCAATGTCGGCACACAATTCTTCGCGGGCGCGCTCGGTGCGATCCTTGTGATAGCGGCTGAGATCCCTGTTGAGCCGGTGGCTTGCGCCGGCCCAATGCGTTACCTCATGGCCGAGGACCGCGTAATAACTCTCCGCATCCCGAAACGTCTCGAAGCGCGGCATCTGGATGGTATCGGTGGATGGCTGATAGAAGGCCTGGCCTCCCCCATGGCGGACCACGGCTCCGGTGTTAGTAAAGAAGCGATCGGCATTCTCAATGCGGTTGATGGGCTCGGCGACAGGCTCCGGAGGGAGTTGATCCTGGTCAGGAAGACCGTCGATCTGGTCGCAGTTGAATACGGTGTAGGCCTTGAGGAAGGGGATGTCGCGGTCAACCTCGCCGCCGCTCGCATCCTTCTCGGTCCTGGTGAACCGGCTGGCATAGACGACGGTCGCTCCGCTCTCGCCCTTGCGAACATGGGCGCCGAGTTCATTTGCCTGCCTCAGCGTCATCCAGGACGCCGACGTGTAGCCGCAGGCAATGCTTTCAGACCAAAGCAGCAGCACATTGAGCCCGCTATAGGGCTGGCCATTATGGCGCAGAGGCCGGCTGACCTGGCCGGCCAGATTGCCGGCGCTCCAGGGCTGCACCCAGGGACGTACGCCCTTTTCCAGATCTGCGACAATGCGATCCGTGATCCGCGTGTAGATATCGCTACGCGTGCTATTTTTTGATTTCCTGCTCATTTCCAAACCTCCTTGTCTGGAGGCCGCGTCAATCGCGACCCCGTCACGCAGGTCCAATGGCAGGAGCGACCAGGGGGCTGGCGCACCGGAACGGCCGGAACGAACGTGGAGGACGGCGTAGCCGTTGAGCCTAGCCACCGGCTCCTGCAGGACCAACGCGCGGGACGGGGTCGCGAGAAGCGCGATTCTCCCACTTTTTCCACTCTTTGTCTCGCCCTTCATTCGGCCTGACGATGGCATGAAACGACATGCGAAAGGCCGCCTCCATGGCGGAGACGGCCTCGATGTCGGATTGGGGAGTGTCGGCTTAATCGAAAGCCGAGAGCTGCGCGGTTGCCGCCTTGCGATCAACGGACTGGCCAGGATTTTCGACCGGGCGGTTGAAGGGCTTCCAGGCTTCGCCGACGATCTGTTTGTAGGCTGCGACCGCGCCTTCGGCGGCCATCCGGAGCGCGTGTGCCTGGATACCAATGTCAGCTGCGAACTCCCGCTTGCGCTGGGCGGCGCTGTCATAACCGACGGGACCGTCGAGATCCTCGTCGCGAGCGTCATTTGCACCCTTGGCGGTGGCGTCACGCGCATCGGTGACAGCGCGGCTATAGAACTGACCGGCTCCGTGGGCGGATCCGACATAGGCGCCGACGATGCGCTGGAGATGGATCTGCATCGCCCGCTCTGCAAGCCCGTCGGAAAGGGCGGTGGCGGTGTCATTGAGCAGTCGCTCATGCATGTCACGGATTCCGTCGCTGTCGACGATTGTGGTCCCGAAACTCTCAGCGATCTTGAGAGCTTGCGCTTCATCCGGACATGTCAGGCGGACCATCTCGATGGTAGCACCCTTGCGGAGCTGGAGGACGCCGGCTGAGGAGCGAGCGGACTGACGGGACTGGGTTGCGGGTTTTGCCATAATAGTTTCCTTGTTCGCTTGCCGAAGCGGTTCCGGCCCCTTGGCCGGTCTGCCCTTCGGTGCGGTCAAAGGGAACCGGCAAGGGACTGGTGTTTCCGGGTCCGGGCGGGACAGATCGAGCGAAGCCGGTGCGCGGGCAAGCGAGGCCGCGAGCCTTGCGAAGGCAGCGTGGCTGCTTTGTGATGAGCGGCATGACCGGCCGCACCGCGGCGCGCCAGCGGCCTTGAAACACCTGGCCGCCGGTTCAGACTGCAACAAAACCGAGAGGCAGACCGGCCAGGGGGATCGGGTCAAAGTGCCAAAGCATAATGGAAGCTATGGCGAAGCCCGCAACCCCCACCCCGCTTGTCGACAGGGGAAGGGTCAAGTCCAGCCTGAGGGCAGCGACATCATACACGGTTCATGCTGCATGCTCTCGCAATGGAGCGCCAAGCTTTGCCAGGTGTGCCGCGATGGCACGATCCTGAAAGTTCAATTTGTGGGCGCGCGCCTTATTCTCACCGCGCCGCTCCAACTCGAGGCGCTGGAGATGAGATTGGAACTCCAGGTCGGAACGGGGGCAACAGGGGCCCTCCCGTTTGTGAGATCGGTTGTTCGCCTTCTGCGTAATCGTGATGCGCTCGGTGCGAGCCCTCGATCTGTCTGCGTACCCGGTCGATGTGATGGTGCGTCTGGTGACGCGCCGCCTCCATGCGGGAAAGGAACGGGATTTGGCCGCGTTCATGCCGCGGTCCTCCCCTCGATGTGATCAACGGCAATCTCGTCAGCCGTGACCTCCTCCAGAACCGCAATCGGATACAGGTGTTCCTTCAGCCATGCTTCGGCCGCCTCGTGGTTCTCGGCCAGATGGATCAGTTCACCGGAGGGACCGGGCCGGTCGAATATCCTGACCGCACCGAGCGGCGGGCGTTCCAGGACCGTGAAGGCGAGGCTGCTGTCGAGCCCGAATGTTCTGAGGATCGTGACCATGATGGTGTTTCCGCTGCCGATATTGCCCTCATGCAGGGTGAAGGAGGCGGGCGCGGTGTAGGTGCCGAGCGTACGCGGACCCTCCTTGCGGATCAGCCGACTCTGGCTGTTGCGGGTCTTCCAGGTGGCAAGCTTCTTTTTGTGCCGCTCGGGCCGGCGAGGGGCGCCATCCGACCAGGCGACGATGGAGCCGATCGAGGCAAGATCAAAAATCAGGGATGCAGACATGGGATTATCCTTGTCAGTTCTGTGGTTGGTGGAAACGAAACCGCCGCCGGTTGTGGCCGGCGGCGGAGGTAATTGGGTAAGGATGAATTGGGCGGCTATTCAGCCGCGATCGCGTAGGCATCCTGGTCACCGCCGGGATCGGTTTCCGCCGGAACATCGAAGGTGCCGGGCAGATCGTCTTCGTCTTCGACCGGATCAAGACCTTCATCGTCAGCGCCAGAGCCTTCAGAAGTCTCGCCGTCAATGCAGCCCTCTGTGGTGTCAGCGTCGGCTTCCTCATCATCGGGCGTATCTGCATGCCTGATCAGATCGGCGATATCGGTCGGATCCGGCGCGAAGCTGGCCGACGGATGGACGAAATGCCGTTCCTTGAAATGCTCGACCAAAGCCGAGCGTGTCTCCCGCACCTTCTGTCGGGGAGACACATTCGCCTCCCCGGCGGCAGCTTCCAGCGCTTGCCGTGACAGGCACAACAGGAAGTCCTCGGACCCCATATTCGGAAGGTACCCGTCAGCGCCGATGGCGTCCCCGGCAACGCGGGAAACGACACCGCTGTCCGACATGCCGCGTCGGCACGACAGGACGTCGATCAGCGTGGAGCGGGCGGTGATGCGCACTGTCTCCATGTCGAAGGCGAGCTTGCCCTCTTCCGAGAACAGGCGGGCGGCATGGCGGCGGAACCGTTTTGGTCCGAAAACGGTATCGCTGGCGCCGGAATCGACGCGGACATTCTGGCCAGCGATTGAGAGCACGAGCAGTGCCATCAGCATGTCGTCCTCGATGGGTGCCCGGGCGAGCGCCGTGTGAAGCGCGTCGGTGCGGAAGTCCCCGATCATGTCCTGACCCTTTTGGGTCACATCAGGGCGGGTCTTGACGACAGTCGTATCGTCCGCGATCTGGTCATCTCCAGGCTCCGTTGTCTTACCATTGGCCGTTTTTGCTTGCGGCATCCGGTAGTGACAGGTTTGCACCTTGCCGTCACGATCAAGATAAAGGCCGGTATGATCGCCTTTGCCCGGTTTGCCGTAGATCCGCTCCGCCTTCCTGGGCAGGTCGGGCTGGCCGTAATTGTTCAACTCGACGATGGCGCCGTTCTTGGGCAGGTTGTTGGTCATCCACTCCTGCTGCGCACCCAGGAATGCCTCGACATTGGTCGTGAACCGGTTGTCCTGGTCGGCTGGCCCGAATAGATCGTCTGCCCATTCGATGCCATAAGCTTCACGAAGATCATCGTCAAAGCTCGCGTCACGGGCAAACATGCGGGTCTTTGAGAGGCCGTTGGCGATCGACCACCATTGCGCGGTGTCACCCTTCTTCGGTTTATGCGCCTTCCAGACCTCTTTCTGATCCGTGAGCGATGCGGCCGCGATCGTGCGCAGCTGCTGCTCGTTCGGCATGTCACCCTTGGCCATTTGATCGAGCATAGCCGGGAGCACATTGGCGAGCAGTCTCAACTTGCGGATCTGGCGGACGGGTAGGGCGAGCGCGACACCAATCGCATCCTCGGTCCAGCACAGCGCAACAAGCCGTTCGATGCCGCGCCATTGATCGACAGGGTTGAGGGGCTCACGGGCGATATTCTCGACCATCGAGCGCATGGCGCCGTTGTCATTGGCAGGCTCAACGACCAGGATATCGATTTCCACCAGTCCTGCGGCAACAGCCTGTCGTACACGGCGATGACCCGCCTGAATGACATAGCCATTGCCGCCATCTGGTTCGGGCGATACGACCGGTGGCTGAAGAATGCCGACGGCCCTGACCGTTGCCAGCAGCAGCGCGTCGGACTGTGGTGAGGATTTCGAGCGGCGCGCGTCGTCAGGATTGTCCTTCAGCGCACGGGGATCGAGTTTCATAATCTGCATGGGATTTGCTCCTTCCGGGGTTTCGGAGCGGCGGTTGCCACCCCTTCCTGTCTTCATATTTTCGAAGACATCGTCCGGACCGCAGGGCGGGAAGAGCGGCGCAACTGCGCGCGAGCAGCCCTGTCCGTCAGGGCGAGCGGGGCGGAGCCTTGCGAGAACGACGGACAGGGGTGAGGAGGGGGCGGTTGAGCGAAAGCGGCGACGGCATGACCGATCTGCGAGCGGGGTTTCCCTCATTTTTCCTTTTACCTTTCCACTTTCCTGTCTGCACTCCCAGTTTCGGAACGAGTGTGATCGCGAAGCGTGTTGATAATAGTTGATAAAAGACCTATCTTGTTCTCAATCACATCAGATGGAGTGCAGCATGATTAGTGCCGAACTGGGAAAGCAGCTCGAAAGCTATATCCAGCAACTCGTCGACACCGGTCGTTATGGCTCGAAAAGCGAAGTCCTGCGGGAAGGTGTACGACTGGTCCAGGACCGCGAAACCCGTCTTGCCGCCCTGGATGCCTCCATCATGCGCGGCATTGCCGATGCCGACGCGGGCCGAACGAAGCCGGCGAGCGACGTTTTCGACCGACTTGAGGCAAAATACCGTGCGATGGCTGATCAGGCCGAAAAATCGGCATGATCCTTGAGTTTGCCAGCGAGGCGGAAAGCGATCTTGAGCAGATCGCCGATTATATCGCCAAGGACAATCCCCGGCGCGCCCTTTCATTCGTCCGGGAGCTGCGGAGCAAGTGTGAGGATCTCGTCAACAGGCCGAACGGCTTCACCCTCGTACCCCGGTATGAACACCATGGTATCCGCCGGCGCGTTCATGGCAATTATCTGATCTTCTACCGCGTCGAAAACGCGAAGGTGGTCATCGTCCATGTCCTGCATGGCGCCACCGACTATGGCGCTCTCCTGTTCGGCGATTAACTTCGGCCGGCCGATCTGGGACGATCTCTGGCTCGAAACATAGAGCTAAGCGGAAGGTTGCTCCACACAACCTTCATGCTTAGCACAAACGATACGAGAATTCGGGTGAATTCAGCCCGGGATATGAGCGGAAAGGAAGGGAGCCATTATGAGCAGGAAGCGTGATCCCGTGCCGCACTTCAGCACCGAAGTCGCAAAACGGACCTATTGGGAAAACCATGACTCCGCCGATCATATCGATTGGAGTAGAGCGACGAAGGTGCGCCTGCCAAACCTGAAGCCATCGTCCAGTTCGATCTCGTTGCGCCTGCCCAATTCTCTTCTGGAGCTGATAAAGGTCGCCGCCGGAAAGCGCGACGTTCCATACCAGTCGCTGATTAAGATCTGGTTTGCCGAGAAGATCGATACATCCGAAATGAAGCGATAATCTTGTGGGAGACTGAAGAGTATTCGCCGGGCGTGCGCCCACTCATCGTTTCGATCAAAACGATCCCGCCAATGGCCGGGCTAAAGAAACCACTTTTATCACCCACTTTATTGCGGCATGGTGGGCGATAAACACGGAGTTTATTGCCTATGGGATGGAACTGGGAATTGGAGGGGTGGCCCGATTTTAAGTGGCAACCCGACCTTCTGCGAACCAGGGAGCAGACGTACATAGAGAATGCGGCTATCGCCGTTGGCACCATGCGGCATCTGGAACAGGATGACTGCGAGGATGTCGTGATCGAACTGCTCAGTTCCGATGCTGTGAGCACCTCGGCCATCGAAGGCGAAATCCTTGATCGTGACAGCGTCCAATCGTCCCTGCGCCGGCAGCTTGGAATGTCTGCTGCTCCTTTCCGCAGCAGACCTGCAGAGGCTGGCATCGCAGAAATGATGGCCGACCTTTACCGCGCGCCACTTGCCTCGATTACCGAGGAGCGGCTTCAGGAATGGCACCGAATGGTCATGAACGGTCGCCGGGACATCGTCGATATCGGCCATTATCGTCGCCATAGCGACCCGATGCAGATCGTTTCGGGAGCCTTTGGGCGCCAGCGGGTGCATTTTGAAGCGCCACCATCTGATCGTCTGGCGATCGAAATGGGCCGCCTTCTTGAATGGCTCGCACGGACCTCTCCCGAAGGGGCCGACCCGCTGCCCGCATTATCCCGTGCCGGTATTGCCCATCTGTGGTTCGAGAGCATCCACCCCTTCGAGGATGGAAACGGTCGTATCGGTCGAGCGATTGCCGAAAGCGCGCTCGCAAGGGCGATCTCCACGCCGACCTTTAGCGCATTGTCGAAATCGCTGCTTGAACACCGAAAGGACTACTATGCCATGCTGGAGATGACGAGCACCACGCTTGTGATCGATAACTGGCTCTCATGGTTCGCGGATCGGGCGCTCGAAGCACAGAAATCAGCGGATGAACTGGTCCGCTTCCTCATCGAAAAGACGCGTTTCATGGACAGACTGCGAGACGCTCTGAACGAGAGACAGGAGAAAGTGCTCTTGCGTATGCTGGCTGAGGGCCCCAGAGGATTTACCGGTGGCCTCAGCGCTGGCAATTACGCGACGATTACCGGCGCTCCGCCGTCCACGATCACCCGCGATCTCTCCGATATGGTCGAGAAAGGCGCATTGCTGCGCACCGGCGAGCGCAAGGCAACGCGCTACCGACTGAATATCGCGAATGAGACATAGGGAAACTGATCGACCCAAGTAGCCCGAACCGCTATTGGCTAAGGCATACCGAACGGCATCGGAAGCGGTATGGCACTGCACCAGTTGACCTACGCGGCAACTGTCTCCGTTTCGAAACCGCCTCCTTCGGATTTCGCAAGCACCTCATCAATCTGGCGCAACTGCCGGCGTTTCTCAGTCAATTCGGCCGCAAACGCAAACGAACCACCTTCGCGCATCCGATAGGACGCAAGCCGCCGTTGCGCCGCATCAAGCCGCTGGCGGTATTGATGCTGTTCCTCTGTAAATCCACCAAGCGCATGTTCAAGACGGGAGATGGCGCCGAGCGGCGTGACCGTTATGGCCAGATCGATCTCGAAGTCGGCGCCGGTGCGCTGGAGCAGGGTCTGGTAGCGATAGTCGTCACCCCGACCGGACCGCTCACCCTCATATATGAGATCAAAGCCACCGATTGAGGCAATCTGCACCTCGCCTTCCTGTCCAAGTTGTACAAGGGTGAGTATCTCCTTCATCAGCGCCCGGCCAGCGTCCTTGCGCTCCGTGTGCGGTTTGCCCATTACGGTCATTGCGAAGGCGTTGCCTGACGTCGGAACGAGGCGTTCTATGTCCTGGCCGATTTCGCCAATTCGCCCGGTGGCGGTGTCAATTTCTCGCTCGGCGTCGCGGATCTGCCGGCGCACCGCATGGAGATCATCGTCGTGGGCGGCACGGAGACGCTCCAGCCGGGCGATGTCTGCCTCCAGGCCTGCCTTCTGCATCAGCCGCTCGTCGCCGGACGCAATCGCCTTGGCCATGGCAAACTGGTTGGCCTGACCTTCGTTCAGATCCTCCAACCGGCGGATCGAAGTATCGCCGGACAGGGCGGCTGCGATGAACCGGGCTTTTCGCTCATTGTTCTGCCACATCGAGGCGTCGAGCGAGCCTTGCGTGGCGTAGGCGAAGATATCAACCTCATCATGCTGGTTGCCCTGGCGCACGATCCGTCCCTCCCGTTGCTCGATCTGGGACGGCAACCACGGCACATCGAGATGATGCAGCGCCTTCAGGCGAAGCTGCGCGTTGACGCCGGTACCCATGGTCTCCGACGAGCCGATCAGGAAGCGGACCTTTCCGGCACGAACATCGCCAAACAGGCGCTGCTTGGCCTCGGTCTTCTTGAACTCCTGCATGAAGGCGATCTCCGCCGCTGGCACACCGCGCCGGATCATCTCCCCACGGATCCATCGATAGGCGGAAAACCCTCTGGTCTTCTCGACATTGATCGTGCCGAGATCGGAAAAGATCATCTGCGCTGCACCCGGAAGGTCGAACGGCTTGCCATCAGGCCGGACATAGGTGCGGTCACGAGTTTCCTGCCAGATCCGGAACGCGTTCTCGACCAGCATATTCAGCTTGTTGTCCGGCTCGTCATCAACGTCTGGATCGACCAGACGCAGATCAATCGCCGCATGGCGGCCGTCGGTGATGACGGAGAGCAGGATATCGTCGCCGGGCTTGGCCGGTCCTTGGCGCTGCTCGATCGCCTTGATGCGGGCATCGAGGAGCGTCTGATAGTTCTTGAAGGCTTGCGTGGGGTTCGCTGTCAGGATTTGCCGGCGGCCCGTCGAGATGTCCGGCACCTTCACGTAACGACGAAGGTCTTCCGGCATGACCACATCCGCGAAGGAGCGGAACATGGCGATCAGTTCCGGCACGTTGACGAAGCTTGCGAAGCGGCTGACCGGCTTGTATTTGCCCGAAGGCTGGATTTCCAGTTCGGTCGTCGTGTCGCCGAAGGTGGATGCCCATGCGTCGAACTCATGCAGACCACGCTCGCGCAGCGCCTCAAACCCCAGCAGTCGCTGTACCGAGAACATCTCGCCAAGCGTATTGGTGATTGGCGTACCCGACGCCAATACCAGCGCGCGGCCCGGGTTCCGCGTTTCAATGAACCGGGATTTGACATAGAGATCCCAGGCACGCTGCGAACCGTTTGGATCGATACCCTTCAGCGTCGACATGTTGGTGGCAAACGAGAGTTTTCTGAACTCCTGCGCCTCGTCGACGATGATCTGATCGACACCGATCTCCGAGATGGTCAGAAGATCGTCCTTGCGGGTCGAGAGCGCCTGCAGCCGTTCCTTCAGGCCTTCCTTCAGCCGCTCGAGCCGCTTGCGCGAGATGCGGTCTTCACTGTCGACCCTGGTTTGTAGATCTTCATAGAGTTCCAGCTCATCGTGGATCATCTGTTGCTCAAACGCTGACGGCACGGCAATGAACCTGAATGCCGAGTGAGTGATGATGATCGCATCCCATGTCGCCGTCGCCGCGCGCGACAAGAAGCGGGCGCGTTTGTCCTTGGTAAAATTGGTCTCATCTGCGACGAGAATATTGGCCGACGGGTAGAGCGCCAGAAATTCGCGGGCGGCCTGGGCCAGGCAATGGCCGGGCACGACCAGCATCGCCTTGGCGATCAGCCCGAGCCGGCGCTGTTCCATGATGCTGGCTGCCATGGTCATGGTTTTGCCGGCGCCGACGGCATGGGCGAGGTAGGTCGAACCGGACGAGATGATCCGCCAGATGCCGCGTTTCTGGTGCCCGTAAAGCTCAAGCGTGCGGCAAGCGCCCGGAAGCTGCAGGTGCGAGCCATCAAATTTACGCGGTGCGATGTTGTTGAAGCGATCATTGTAGAACCGCGCCAGCCGGTCGGTGCGATCGGGGTTCGTCCAGACCCAGTCCTGAAACGCCTGCTTTATCCGCTGAAGCTTGTCGCGGGCAGCTTCGGTATCGACGACGTTCAAAATGCGCCGCTCACCGTCTGCATCCCTGACCGTATCGAAAATCTGTGGCACCCGGGAATTCAGCGCGTCCGTGAGCAGCTCGCCGGCATGACGGCGTGCCGTTCCCCATTCCGATGTGCCGGCGGCGCTGTAACCAAGCTGCCGCGCCTCGACCGTCCAGGACCCGAGTTCCGGCATATGGTGGATGCGGATGTCTGCGCCCATGATCTCGTGCACGAAGGCGACAACATCATATGCGGGTATCCACGGGGCACCGAGCCTTGCGGTTATGTCCGAGGGTCGCAGATCGGCGGGCTGCACGTCGAGCAATGCCCGCACATTTCGGTCGAACGCGGAATCAAGTTCGGCTGCGGCTTTGGCGAAGGCCAGCTTTGTGCGGACCGGGCCGGAAAGATAGGCATCAGAGGTCTGCCACGACCCATCCGTGGGATCACAGAAAATGGCATCGCCGAGTTCGGCAATTGCTGCTTCAGGATCGCGATGCAGCAGCTCGGCGATATGATCGATATCGACACGGCCGCGCTCATTCAGAACCACAGCCAACGCATCGGCTGCGCTGGTGATGTCAGGTTGGGCAGGCGGCGAAACCACCCGTTCGGAAAAGACCGGACCCGGGCGCGCCGTATCGGTCTCAAGATCGTAATCCTCGATCGAGGCGACCAGCCAGCAATCCGGATCGTCGCGGAAGGGTGCGAGATTGGGTTGCCGGTGGGTTTCACGGACTTCGCCAGTTTCGGCATCTTCGGAGATCGAAACCCTGGTGTGGTTGATCGGTCCAAAGTCCCTGACGAAGCTCGACCAGGCAATGCGCAGCCGAACCTGATGCTCGCGCCACGGCCGGTCCTGCTCCTGGGCCTTGAGAACCTCGCGGACGGCCTCGCGGATCGGTATCAGTTTCTTGACGATCCGGACCTGCTTTTCCGACAGGCTTTCGCCTGAACGGTGTTCACCTGGACGGCGTTTGCCTGGTCGCCCGTCTCCGCTACGACCTTTACGCACCGTGATCGCAACCGGGGTGCCGTCGATCATCTGCATAAGGCCATACCGGCTATCGAGAAAGAAGCTGCCCTCGCGGATCCTGGCGTTATCAGGCGTCAAGTCGACGATGGCGCCGAGTTCGGTCTCAAGATCGATATCGATCGGGGTCGGCTCGCCGTCATAGCGGCCTTCGGGCAGAAGCGTGATAGCAGCGTTCAGCGCCGCTTGGAGATCCTGATCCTTCGAGGCCACGCAGGTATAGGTTTCGCCGAAGGGCCCCGATGTGAGCGCATGTCCGCCGAGGACAAAGTCCGGGTGGCGAGCGAACCAGCGGTTGATGCGGATCGCGCCCTCTTCGGCGGTGGCCGGCCGGACCTCTTCGAGTTCGAGCCAGGCAAGATCGCCTGTCAGTTCGGCCGGCTCACCCACCTTGCGCTTGCGGAAAAACAGGATGTCGACCACGACGTCCGTGCCGGCATCGCGGCGGAAACTCCCCTCCGGCAAACGAATGGCCGCGATCAGGTCGGCGGACTTGGCGATGTGCTCGCGCGCCGTCGTGTCCGCCTTGTCCATCGTGCCCGAGCTGGTGACAAAGGCCGCCAGCGCGCCGGGTTTCAGCAGGTCGATGGAGCGGGCGATAAAATAGTCGTGCAGACGCAGGCCGAGCGAGCGATAGTGCCGGTCCGAACGCACCGTGCGATCAGAAAATGGCGGGTTGCCAATGGCGAGATCATAGATCGGTGCGAGATCTGTGCGCGCGAAATCCCCTTCAATAATCCGGGCTTTGGGCTGCAGCAGCCGCACGATCCGCGCGGTCACGGGATCAAGCTCGATCCCGGTGAAGAAGCTTGCCTCGCGCAATCCCTCCGGCATCAGCGCCGGAAACAGTCCCGTGCCGATGCCCGGTTCCAGAACGCGACCGCCACGCCAGCCGAGTCGTTGAAGTCCCGCCCAGATCGCCCGAATGATGTACTCTGGCGTAAAATGCGCATACTGCGTGCACCGTGACAGGCTGGAATAATCGCTCTCGGAAACGGCACTTTCCAGTGACGTGCCAAGATCCTCCCAACCGTCCCGGAACTCGACCTCGCCCAGACGGCGGAACATGCCGTTCGCCAGGGCCGACGCACCGAAGCCGGTGAACCGGATCAACCGCTTCTGCTGCTCATGCGTCACGGGTAGACTGTGCCGCTCGATCTCGTTCGCGGTCAGAATCGCTGTCACATTCAATCGCGCGCGCTCCTTCCATGTGGTGGCAAGGCCGCGATCCTCGCATTCATCGAGATAAAAGTTGGCGTGCGGGCCCTGTTTGCGCACGGTAAGACGGGGAGGGCGGATCACGCTTGTCGGCGCCGGAGAGGGAGGCGCAGAGGGCGGTGTCGGATCCGGATCGTCGTCATTGGCAGGCTCAACCAAAAGCCCGTTAGAGGCGGTAACGCCGATGCCAAATCCAAGGCCTGACGAAAGGGCGGAACTGCCAAACATGCCCAGCGTGAAGGGGTCGTTGTTCATCCGTGTTCTCCTGTGAGGAAGGCGCACCTGGCCGCCGGCGACAGGACGGCCGGTCAGACAAGCACTGATTTTGAAGAGGTGGGGGTTGGTTGCTGCCGACGGCGCCTAGAGGCGTTCGACGAGACAGAGTTGCAGCGCCTCGGACGAGAAGGCGACGCGCAGATGCGTGGCATTCGGTCTGGCGGCCATCATAGCCTCCAGTTGCTTGGCCTCGAGAAACTCGACGCCATCATCGCCACCGAAGGTTCGGCGTTTGACCTCAAACCAGTCGTCGCAAGTGTTGGGATCGCACTCTTCGGCATAGGCAATAAGAGGCCTCGCGCCGTCGGCCAGCTTGCCGTTCGAGCACAGATAGACGCCGTGATCGCCAACCAGCCAGAGGCCCGGCTGCTCGTCAGATTCTGGATGGAAACTGTGGTATGGGTTGCGAAAGCCGCCATTGGCTTTTGCATCTGTTCGGCCGCGGTCAATGATCGCGCAGACTTTTTCGAGCGAGAAGGACAGCATCGCATCCTCCCTCACGCCGCGACAACATCGGGGAGATGGCGCAGATGCACCGGCAGCTTGGCGGCGATCTCGTCATCGCTCAGGCCATCAAGAAGTTTCAGCGTGGCGCCACCCAACCTCATGTGGGACATGACGGTCCGCTTACCTCGCTCAGTCGCCGGCCAGCGCTCGCTGGCATAGCCGCGATAACCATCCGCCGTGCTGCTCCAGATGTGCTCGAGGCGCTCATCGCGGGTCATCGCCCGGACAGGGCGTATTTCCCGTTCAATAATGGTCAGCCGCATCCGCTCCACGGCTTGTCCGTCGGAAAGGTCGCAATAGGCGTGGAAATAGCGGAACGTCCCGTCGATCCTGAGCGCGAAGAAGACCGATGTCACCGAGCCGGTCAAAAATTCCCGCATCGCAAACATCGAGCCGCGGATCCACAGCGGCGGCAAAACTTCGAACATGGAGTCGTGCTCGGCTTCACTGATTTCGAACCACTCTCCGGCATAGATCAGTGTCGCGTCGTCCTCGAAGCGATCCGGGCGCCGGGCGTGCCGGTCGAACATGCGGAACATCTGGTGGCGTGACGCCACGCCCTGATAGACCTTGCGAGGTGCGGGGGAAGTTTTCATCGGGGGCTCCTTGAGGTTTTGTCGGGACCGAAGCGCAGTGACGATCCTGTCGATCTCACCATCCCCTTCAATCCTTCCTGACATCTCCATCGCGGCCGCCTCGCCGATCGCCCGGGTCAAGGGCCGGCTTCAGCCGGGCGAAGCTTCACCCTTGACGCGTGCGGCGCGCATGCGGCAGGCCTCGCCCTCCCTCCACCCTTCCTTCTTCCTTTTCCTTCGCCCTGTCCTGAAGCACCGCATTCCAGTCGTCCCGTGGCGGACATAACCGCTGCCAACCGCACCCGACATCATTCGCCAGTTGTCGCAAACGTTGCCCAAAAATGTCTCCCTGAACATTGGCGTCGGTCGCCGCGACAAGGAGTGCCTCCGGACGGGAGCAAAGAGCCCGTAGTGCAGCGTCGGTCCTGGGTGACCAGCCTCCGCCGGTACTGAGATAGGCTGTGCCTTCGCGAAGACCTTCGATCGCGGCGAGGCTCATCGCATCGATTGCCGCCTCAACAACACAATGCCGGACAGCATCTTGCCAACCCAGCCGAAACAGCACCTTCGACCCACCGGTCGCAAATCCGCGCCATTCCGGGCCACGCTCTTCCCATCCGGTGACGATCCCGGCTTCGTCGGTATGCGCGGACCACACGCTTCCGTGGGGACCTTCCCGCAGGCAATTTTGTTCGACAGCGGCCTTGAGGATTGTCTGTGGCAGAAATCGTTGTTGCGCCAGGTATGTCCATGCGGGCGAGCCGCGTCCCGGCGCTCGGCGTGTGGTCCAGCGCGCTGAAATCGCTTGCTGCGCGCCACGGACCGGTGACGGCGGCGTCCAGTTGGCTGTCGTTCCATCATGACCGACCAGGTCGGCCACCGTTGTCAGTGCATCTGTGAAATCTCCACCATCAAGATGGGTCGCGAGCGTAAACACGTCGCCCTTGGCATCGCTCAAGGGATCGAACCATCCGCGCCCCTCATGCGTGACGATGATGATCTCTCCACCCCGCCGCCATTTGACGGCACGGCGCGTGCTTTCCTTGGCATCGACGGCAAAGCCTGCGCTGCCCAGCAGCGTGGCGCATGCCACTTTTTGTTTCAGATTTTCCAGATCCTGGCGTTTCATGTCATTTCCGGCCGTCAGGCCGTCCTCTCGCACTTCTATTCCCCGCGGATGCGGGGCCACATCCGCATCGGTCGCGAAGAGCAAAAGGGGGCAAGGGCGCGGCCGGCAAGGTGCAAATTTGCACCCGACCGCGGCGAAGCTTCCCTTGCGGCCTGCCGCTCGCAAGCGGCACGCCAGTCTGGGCAAGGGTCCTCAGGGGTTCCCAAGGGTCTCAGTGAAATCCGCCCGGGACGTATTCATGCACGATCTCCAGATCGTCTTCGTCATCAAGTTCGTCGCTCGGAAGAACGCCGAATTCGTTGCCCGACCTGAACAGCGTAATCGGAACCATGAGGGTGCGGGAAAGTGCGAAAGCGTGGCGTTGAGCGGCATTAAGTGCAAGATCGTGTGCCATATGAGAAACCTCCATCCGGAGCGGGCCGATCCCGCTCGATGGCTCCTCAAAGGACCAGGGACGGTCGCGATCACCGCGCAGGCGAAGACAGAGCGGCGGCACGCTTGCGTAGCCGACCCTCAACGGGTTGATCGACGGAGATCCGGATCTGGTCCAGGACGCCATCCATAAAGAGCGGGATTGGTCTGCTTCGGTCGGGCAAGAGGTATCCGGCACAAGTCGTTCACAGATGTCACAGCGACGGGTCTGCTCCTTGTGATTGTCACTCCACCGCTGCTCAGCCGCGACCAGCATCTTCCTGATCGGTGCCTTGACGACCTCGGAGCTCGTCTCGGCACGCGGCTTGATACGTGCGATTTTGTCGGCGAAACGGGCCCAATTCTTCGCTGACATTGCTTTGTCCACGGCTACGCAAGGCTTGTCGCTGCGCCTCGCAATCGGCGCTGATCAAATCGGTTTCCGCAAGCCGCTTGGCATTCGCGTGGTAGCGAACGCGGATCGATTGCAAGACACTGTGATCGCAGCAGCAGTTTCTCGGGATGAGAGGTTGAAATATTGAGAAATATACTTTTATTTCAATAGATTAGTAAAAATCGCATAAGATATATTATGGAACGGCCTTGTCATTTTGCCGATATTGCGTTTGACCGTGAAATGACGTTTTATCGAGTTGCGCCAGAATGATCAGAACAAGGGCCTTTTCCCGCACCCTGTAACGGGAACGGGCCGACGCACCTCGCGCCTTCAAGCGGGCCGATCTGCTGCTATGAATGCGGACGCCTTTGCTATCCCCAGCCCTTGGCGGTCAGGCAGTGGTGCACGCGCCTGCATATAAAAATAGAGAAGAGAAGCAGGCGGATCAACCACGTATGGTTTATTTCATATATTTATGACAACAAATGCCTTTATTAAGGTATTGCCAAATGACGCTGAATTTCGAACTGGCCGGAGAAACTGAATGATCGACTTTCAAGGCCTTGAAGGGCACGCCCAAGAAGTAGCTGCTCTTTTGTCCGCAATGGGAAGTAGAAAGCGTTTTATAGTTTTTTGCAATCTCGTCAATGGTGAGATGCAGGTTGGGGATCTCGCAAAGAAAGCCGAGATGAGCCAATCCGCTCTTTCTCAACACCTGGCCAGACTGAAGGCCAGCAATCTGGTTAAGACACGCCGCGATGCGCAAACTGTGTATTATTCGATAAGCTCCGACGCTGTGCTGGCTGTGCTCAGGACACTCGACGACATTTACTGCCGCTGAGAGGTTGCTTCATCGCCTGACGGTGGAATGAAGTGAATAACTCCTAGATTTGTAGACGCCCTCTTCCCTAAATTCGAGACAAGGAGGCCATCATGATCACAGCTACATTCAGGGACGATTTCAAACGCGATGTTATTCATCAGATCGTTGAACGCGGTAATCCGGTTGCGGAAGTCTCGAAGCGGCAAGGCGTCAGGGCACTGCGGGAACCCGGCCAGTTCGAGCGCTCGCTCTTCATGATCGAATGGTACTCAATCCGGGCACTACTGCGAAGATACCAAGTCGGCCTCAGCAAGCGCGAAGCCGCGCATAAGCTGAAGGGCTCCGTCTTCTTCCACGAGCGCGACGAAATCCGCGACCGATCGTTCGAAATCTACGCCTTCCGCGCCTCCGGTCTGAACCTCTTCGTCAGTGTGATTGTCCACTGGAACACGATCTATTTACACTTGGGACAGCTACCAGCATCCAGTGGAAGGTTTTCGGTCGCTCAGACTTTAGGCTTGGGCACACTAGGCTGCATGACTTTTACGTTTCGTTCGACCTTAGCGTGTCGCTGGGAACTCGTTTTGTTGCGCCTCCCGATTATTTGATGATCGAGAAGACTAACGCCACAAGGCCAGCCTTCAGGGTTAATTAATCCGAATGTATCACTCTGATTTGGACAGAGAACCAAAGTCGTCTGACGCTAGGAAGAGTATGTACGCACACTCGGTGGAGAAACGCTTTATTTTCATGGTGTGTGCCGCATTGTTGCTGCTCATCGCGCCGCTTTTTGCGCTTTTTTTCTACCTTTCGTATGACCGAGCTGTGACAGAGGAGCGCAGAAGCATCGATTTGATGTTGGTGGCGAATGCCCAGGCACTCGGCAAACCACTCTGGGATTTCGATGTTGAAAGCGTGCGCAAGATCGTTGATACGATCGTATCCAGTCCCAGCTTTATCGGTGTCGATGTCACCGACACGTTCGGAGAGATACAAATTGAAACTGATAGATCGCAGACTGATACGCACGAATCCCTTCAGAAAATTTCCTCTCCGATAACGTTCAATTCGGTGGATGGCGACAAGGAAGTCGGCACTTTAAGCGTCTGGGTTGAACGGCCCAGTCTTCACACAGTTATAACGACACGCGACATCATCTTCATGTCGATTTTTGGCCTCGCCATTCTGCTGATTTTCGCCATCGCGCTGATTGCAAACCGGATTACGGTCATCCAGCCTTTATTGCGCTTGACCGACGCCATCGTCGCGACGAATAAACTTGGTTCCCGTCAGCTGGTGGATTGGAAATCAAAGGACGAGATCGGCACGCTTGCCAGAAGCTTCAACGAGATGCAGGAAGAGCTGGAGGCCGAGGAAAGGGCGCTCAAATCTGCACATGCCTTTGCCAATGCCATCTACAACCTGACGCCTGCAATGCTGTATTCGGTGGACAGCGACGGCAACATCAGCGCTGTTTCAGACTACTGGCTTCTTGCCACCGGCTTCAGTCGCGAAGATGTTATCGGCAAGGCGTTCAGTGAGCTTTTGGATCCCGCTTCATGTAAAGTCTATGAAACGCGCAATAAGCCGGTTGGGGATGGCTCGGCGAGCCCCGGTGTTACTGTCAAATTCACATGCGCCAATGGCCGTCGCATTGATGTGCTGATCAGAGAAACCACCACCTCCCCATGGGACGAACAGAACTTGTCGCTGTCGGTCATGACTGATGTGAGCGAACTCAAAGACGCCGAGCAGCGCAACCACCAGCAGGCAATCACCGATCATTTGACAGGCCTTTTGAACCGGCAAGGGTTTGAAACGACGCTTGGTGAAAAAATCCGCCAAACCGATGAGCGCAAGGGCGAGCTGGCGTGTCTCTTCATCGATCTCGACCGGTTCAAATGGATAAATGACAATCTGGGGCACACTGCGGGGGACGCGGTGCTGTGCGAAGTTACAGAGCGCATGCGTCAGCAAATCCGGCCGGACGATGCGCTGGCGCGGCTTGGCGGCGATGAATTCGCCATCCTTGTTGCCGCCCCCAGGGCAGAGCATGTGGCTCGCGAGGTGGCAGAACGGATCGCTCGCATTTTTGATATCCCGCTAGATATTGACGGCACCCCGATAACGCTCAGCGCCAGCATCGGCATTGCGCTCTATCCCACACAGGCCCACAGCGCTGACGACCTGCTGCAGAAATCCGACTTGGCAATGTACGCGCGCAAAAACAGCGGCAAGAATGGTATGGTGATGTTCAGCGACAGCATTGCCGAGACTGCCCGCTCACGCGCTGAAATCGAGCATTTCATCGAACAAGGGCTTGTTAATGACTGGTTCGATGCCTGGCTCCAGCCGATCGTCGATTTGGAAAGCGGCAGAATCTCAGGCTTTGAAGCGCTGATGCGCCTCAATCATCCGGAAAGAGGCATTATTGCACCCACGGATATTATCAAGGTTGCCGAAGAGACAGGGTCTATCGGAGCAATTGGCCGCAGAATAGTAAAACAGGCCCTGTGTCATCTGGCCAAAATCAGTGAAACGCTGGATCTTCGCGATGCCTACCTGGCGCTCAATTTTTCGCCTATGCAATTTGAGCCAGGGATGCCTCTGAAACTCATGGCGGATCTGCAGGAGAGCAATATTTCGCCATCTCGGATTGTCGTCGAAATAACCGAGGCTGTGCTGATCCAGAACGACGCGAATGTCTATGCCATCCTCACGCAAATCGCCGCCCAGGGCATGCGCATTGCCCTCGACGATTTTGGCACCGGCTATTCCTCCCTGAGCTACTTGCACCGGTTCCCGGTCGATATCGTCAAAGTAGACAAATCCTTCATTCAGGCGCTCGACTCGGAGAGCTCGCACGACAAAAGCAAACTGCTCATTGAAGGTATCAAGATGATTGCGCATCAGATGAATTGCACGGTTATCGCCGAAGGTATCGAAACGAAGGATCAATGCGACATAATGAGGGTAATGGGCATTGAATGCGGGCAGGGATACTATTTTGCCAGGCCCGCCCCCGTAGATGAAATCATCTCGCAATTGGCCGGTAAGGCCGGGAACGTTTGGGCTCAAGCCACCCCTGAAGAATTCTCCTGTAAAGTTGAAAGTGCCGCGTCATGACAAGATCAGCTATTTTAATACTGTTCGCTTTTTTGGTCCCCGCTCAAGCCCAGACAATCAAGCTTGATACTGAGGAATATCCTCCATTCAACTTCCGGCAAGAAAACGCGTACAAGGGCACTTCGGTCGAACAGGTGAAGCTGCTCATGCAGGATGCCGGGCTGGACTATTCGATAGAGATGATGCCTTGGGCACGGGCGCTGTCGCTGGCCACGACCCAGCACGATCACTGTGTCTTCACAACTGTTCACAATGCAGAACGCGACCCCAAATTCAAATGGGTTGAACCGCTTTTGACAAATCGTACCGTTTTGGTGCGCAAGTCCGGTTCTGGTGTGAACCCGAGCACGATTGAGGAAGCAAAGGCCTACAGCGTTGGCACTCAACGCGATGATTATACCCAGGCCATTCTCGAGACACACCAGTTTCCCAAGGTGGAGTTAGCAACCGACCAGACATTGAGTTTGAAAAAACTACTCAGCGAGCGCATCGATTTGATGCCGGTGTCTGAGGACTACTTCACGGTGTTGCAGCGCGAGGGGCAGCCGGTTGAAGTGGCACTGATGCTTTCAGAAGATATCTATTCAATTGCCTGCAATCCGGGCATTTCCGATGAGGTCGTCGCCAGAATGCAATCAAGTCTGGACAAGTTGATTAACAATGGCACTCAAGCAGCTATCTTCAAAAAGTACGGACTCGGCGGTGCCGGAACGCCCTGACCATGATATAGTTGTGGATGCTTAGTGTTCTAGCTACGCACGCGATCCCCCAGGGTTTGGCGTAATCCAGTTCCAAGGATGGCTATTCGATGGTCAATTTGAAGCTCCGGCTAATCCAGAAAATCGCATTCTTCTTCACTTGGGCCACTCTCATTTTGGTCCCGGCTGCGATAGCTGAACCTCTCCATCTCGTCACGGAGAGCTACCCCCCGTACAGCTATTCTAAAGGTGGAGAATTGAAGGGCATCTCGGTGGAACTGATGCACTTGGTAATGGCGGACACCGGGCTTGACTACGACATGGAACTGATGCCGTGGGCCCGGGCCATTTCCCTTGCAGAAAATCGAAATGGCTATTGCGTGTTCACGACAGTTCATACCAAAGAGCGCGACAAGCGCTTCGAGTGGATCGGGCCGCTGTTTACGAACCATTCCTATCTCGTCAAAAGTACCAATTCCAACGTCCAGGCGCCCACGCTGGAGGCGGCACGGAAATATATGGTGGGAACACAATTGGGCGATTATACAGTGGGCGTCTTGGAAGGCCTACAATTTACGCGTATCGATCTGGCATCGAATATCGATATCACGATCAACAAGCTTGTGCTCGGCCGCATTGACCTCATGCCCATGGCCGGATCCTTGGTCGACGAGCTGCAGAAGAAGGGCGTTTTAGTAACGAAGCTCATGACCCTGAACGAAAGCCTGAACAGCGTGGCCTGCAATAAGAAGATACCGGCTCCGGCCATTGCAAAGATGCAGGCAAGCCTGGATAAGCTGATAGAAAATGGTACATGGGACAACATCTTTAGAAAACACGGCTTAAACAGAAAACGGCTCTGACAGCGAAAAACCACGAAAAAAGTATGCCGTCGATTGCTGATCGGTGCTTGCTCTCAATCTGTTGGGGAAGGCCTGTTCTGGAAACCGCTCCGCCATTAGCG